>CETH01047989.1_pt1 | contig 94216 bp, 86 predicted proteins | sample 361461 | NCBI WGS metagenome assembly CETH01 (sample SAMEA2622695, study PRJEB7988) | marine metagenome | isolation source: saline water (ENVO:00002010), including | reverse complement strand
CATTGTATATAGAAATTATTTGATCATTACTTAAAGGTCCTTTATTTGTTTCTTTAAGCTTATTAAAGATAGTTGCTTCTCTTGCTGGTTTATATTTTATTGATTCTTCTTTTGCTTCACCTGCTTCTATTGCAAGATCAGCCCTTTCATTTAATAAGGATAGTATTCTTTCATCTAAAGAATCTATTTTATCTCTAACAGAATTAAGGTCTTTTTCTTTACTCATATAGGATCAGGATCGTTCTTTTTCAAATGTTTCCATGAAGCTTATTAAGGCGTTTACGCCTTCTACAGGCATTGCATTATAAATACTAGCCCTCATACCTCCAACAGACCTATGACCTTTTAGTGCCAATAATCCAGCATCTTTAGATTCTTCTAAGAATTTAGAGTTTAAATCTTCGATGTTAAGTTGAAATGGAATATTCATTATTGATCTATCTTCTTTATTGATTTTATTCATATAAAAGTCTGATTGGTCAATAAAGGAATATAACTTCTTTGCTTTTTTATTATTTAGCTTTTCTATCTCTTAAACCCCACCCATGGATTTCAACCATTTAAATATTTTACCAGCTACGTACCAAGCAAAGGTTGGAGGTGTGTTATACATGGATTCACCTTCAAGCATTTCAGAATAATTAAGCATTGTTGGTGTAATCGATTGAGCTTTTCTTAAAATCTCTTTCTTTATAATTGCAAAGCCCAAACCGGCTGGCCCTATATTCTTTTGAGCTCCTCCATAAATAAGTGAAAATTTATTCACTTCAATAACTTCAGATAATATTGCAGAAGAGTAATCTGCAACGATAGGAACTTCAGAATCTTCTAGATCCTTAAATTTTAAACCTCCAATGGTTTCATTAGGAGTTATATGAACATATGCAGTGTTCTCTTTTAAACTCCATGTAGACTGTTTAGGAAAGTAAGTAAAATTCTTGTCTTCCGAAGTGGCTGCAATATATACCTTAGTATATTTTTGAGCTTCTTTTATTGATCTTTTGGCCCAATAACCACTATTTACATAGCCTGCTGTGGCTCCTTCACTAGATAAATTAAGCGGTATCATTGCATTTTGTAATGTTGCTCCGCCATGCAGAAACAAGACCGCATAATCATCTGTTATATCCAATAAATCTCTAAAATCTGATTCAGCTTGTTTAGCTATTTCAATAAATTCTTTACTTCTATGGCTAATCTCCATTACAGAAAGGCCTAAACCATTCCAATCAAGCAATTCTTGTTTAACTTCCTCTAATACAGAATCAGGCATTGTGGCTGGACCAGCACCAAAATTAAACTTCCTTGTCACTAATTGTTATCCCCAATAAAGTCTTCACTAATGGGTGCTAAGCTAATTAATTTCTCAGAATCTTTAAGCCTTATTACAGTAACACCTTGGGTGTTTCTGCCAATAACATTAACTTCTTGAACTCGTGTCCTTACTAACATTCCTTTGTCAGTTATAAGCATCACTTCATCATCTTCTGTTACTTGTGCAGCTCCAATAAGTTGGCCATTTCTTTCAGAGATTTGCATAGCAATTACTCCTTTTGCACCTCTTCTAGTTTTTCTAAAATCCATCGATTTCGATCTTTTGCCGTAACCGTTTTCACTTACTGTAAAGATAGAAGCTTCTTCACGAGGAATAATTAAAGAAATAACCCATTGACCTTTATCTAGTTTTATTCCTCTAACACCCTTTGCAGTTCTTCCCATAGATCTGACTTCAGTTTCTGAAAAGTGCGCTGCTTTTCCTGCATTAGAGACCAGCATTACAAAATTGCTTCCATTTGTGATGGTAGTTCCGACCAATTCATCTCCTTCAACTAAAGTTATGGCTCTTTTACCTCCCTTCCTTTGATTTGAGAACTCTGTTAAAACAGTCTTTTTAACGGTGCCTGATTTAGTTGCCATTAATACAAAGTGCCTATCATCATACTCTTCAACTGGGACCATACTAGTTATCCTTTCTCCCTCACTAAGCTGTATAAGGTTAACTAAAGGTCTGCCTTTGGCACCACGGCCAGCTGACGGAATTTCATAAACCTTTAGCCAATAAACCTGTCCCAAATTTGAAAAACATAATAAAGTTGTGTGTGTATTGGCTACTAAAAGCTGTTCTACAAAGTCTTCATCTTTAACTGAAGTGGCTGTTTTTCCTGTTCCTCCTCTTCTTTGTGCTCTATATTCTTCAAGAGGTTGTGTCTTAGCGTAACCTTCATGTGAGATGGTCACAACACGATCTTCGGGGGTTATCAAATCTTCTTCTCTTAGGTCTGCTAACGAATCTTGTATGTCTGTTCTTCTTTCATCTGAATATTTATCTTTTACTTCTCTAAGTTCTTCTGTTACGACTTCTATTAGTCTCTTAGAATGACTAATAATCTCATTAAGATCTGAAATCAATCCTATAATGTCTTCATATTCATTAATGAGCCTATCCTGTTCTAAACCAGTTAATCTTTGGAGCCTCATATCTAAAATAGCTTGAGCTTGTATTTCTGAGAGCTGGTAAGATTTTCCTACCAGTCCCAATCCCTTCTCAGAACCTTCTATTTTGCATGCTTCTGGGCCTGCCTTTTTTAACATGGAAATAACTTTTCCGGGTTTCCATTTTTTGGAGAGCAATTTTTTCTTAGCTTCAGCTCCTTCCTTTGATTTCTTAATAAGATCTATCATTGTATCTATGTTCGCTAAAGCTATGGTGAGACCTTCTAATATATGACCCCTTTCTTTAGCTTTTTTAAGATCAAAATATGTTCTCTTTGAAACTACTTCTTTTCTATGTTCAAAAAAGACTGCTAAAAGGTCTTTTAGGTTAAGCAGCCTCGGCTCTCCCTCTACTAAAGCTACATTATTTATCCCAAAAACAGTTTGCATTTGGGTTTGAGCGAAAAGATTATTTAAGAGAACGTCAGGTATGAATCCTGATTTAAGTTCTATCACCACCCTTATTCCATCTTTATCAGATTCATCTCTAATGTCTCTTACCCCCTCTATCTTCTTATCTTTAGTTAATTCAGCTATTTTTTCTATTAATCTTGATTTATTAACTTGATAAGGGATCTCGGTAATGATTATTTTTGCTTGATCCTTATCTTCATCCTCAAAATGAGTCTTTGCTCTTATTTTTACCCTTCCCCTTCCAGTTTCATAAGCACTTAATATACCGGACCTTCCATTGATTATTCCTCCGGTTGGGAAATCAGGACCAGGTAAATGTTTCATCAAATCTTCCAATGATATTTCCGGATCCTCTATAAAAGCTAAAGTAGCTGATATAGACTCTGATAGATTGTGTGGAGCCATATTTGTGGCCATGCCAACAGCTATTCCTGCTGAGCCATTAATTAACATATTAGGAATTTTACTTGGAAGCACTTCAGGCATTTGTTCAGTGCCATCATAGTTTTCTATAAAATTAACTGTTTCTTTTTCTAAATCAGCAAGGAGTTCTTGGGTGATTTTCTCCATACGAACTTCTGTATATCTTTGAGCAGCCGGACCGTCACCATCCATTGAACCAAAATTACCTTGTCCATCCACCAAGGGGTAACGTAGACTCCACCATTGTGCCATTCTCACAATGGTTTCGTATGCTGCACTATCTCCATGAGGGTGATATTTACCTATTACATTACCAACAATTCTTGCAGATTTCTTGTGAGGTCTGTTCCAATCATTTGATTCGACGTGCATAGCATAGAGGCACCTTCTATGGACTGGTTTTAATCCATCTCTAGCATCTGGAAGTGCTCTTCCTACTATCACACTCATGGCATAGTCGAGATAGGACTGTTTAAGTTCTTTTTCTAAATTTATAGGAACTATTTCCTTTGCTGCTATTTCACTCATAATTTTCTAATTCAAAAAATTAGGCCCCAGAAAGGTATGTCCTTCCAAGGGCCAAAAATTTAATTTTTTTGCTATAAGATTTAATCTCAATATATGATCAATTTTAACATAATATTGTTGAAAAAAACCTTATAATTAAGGTATCTGAGCTTATTTTTATCCTTTAAATTCTGATACTAATCCCGATACCATTTCTTTTGCATCTCCAAACAACATTCTTGTGTTTTGTTTGAAAAAAAGAGGATTCTGAATACCTGCAAATCCAGAGGCCATTGACCGCTTAAGAACAAAAACAGTTTTTGAATTATCTACTTCTATTATGGGCATTCCATATATAGGGCTCCCTTGATTTTCCTTAGCGTCAGGGTTAACAACATCATTGGCACCTATAACCATACAAACATCAATTGTCTCCATAATTGGATTTACATCTTCAGGCTCAGCGAGAGCATCATAAGAAACATTTGATTCTGCTAACAGAACGTTCATGTGGCCTGGCATCCTACCTGCTACTGGATGAATGGCATATTTAACTTCTGTTCCATTAGATTCTAATAATTCACCTAACTCTCTAACAGCATGTTGAGCTTGAGCGACAGCCATTCCATATCCAGGTACAATTAAAACTGAAGAAGCGGCTTCTAATATAAGAAAAGCATCTTTTACATTTATAGGATTTACTTCTCCTTGCTCTTGAGATTCCTGGGATGCAGTGGTATCAACAGCTCCAAACCCGCTGAATAAGACATTTGATAAAGACCTATTCATTGCTTTACACATAATATTTGTAAGTATCAAGCCACTAGCTCCCACTAAAGCCCCAGCAACAATCAAAACATTATTTAATATAACAAATCCTGCTGCACACGCTGCCAAACCTGAGAAACTATTTAGAAGCGCAATTACTACAGGCATATCTGCACCCCCTATAGGTATGACAACAAGTATTCCCAAAATAAACGCTAATAAACATAAACTAATAAGAATTTCAGAAGGATTCAAATAATAGTTTAAAAAGATCATTTCAAATCCAAGAAGAAAAATTAGGAAAAGTAACAAAATATTGACTATTTGTTGCCCATTATACAAAAAAGGTCTTCCGCTTATTATTTCTGATAATTTACCGAAGGCTATCAAACTTCCTGTAAAAGTTACTCCACCAATTATAACTGTTAAGAAAATTGCAAATGTAAGAACCAAACTGACTTCCTGTAAAGATATATATTCAGATGAACCCACTAAAAGACTAGCAATTCCTCCAAAACCATTAAAGATAGCAACCATTTCCGGCATAGATGTCATTTTTACTTTAGTCGCTGCTATATATCCAACCATAGAACCTAGAAATAAGGCCATAACTATATATTTATAATCAATAATTGACTGGTCAAGTAAAGTTACGACTATTGCTAGTAACATCCCAATAGATGATAAAAAATTACCTCTTCTTGCAGTTTCAGGAGAGCCCAGCATCTTTAACCCAACTATAAATAAAATAGAAGATCCTACATAAGAGAGATTTACTAAAAGAGAAACAAGAGAACTATCTAATAAATCCATAACTTACTTTTTCTTAAACATAGACAACATTCTGTTTGTAACTAAATAACCTCCAACAACGTTAATGGAAGCAAAAAAAACTGCTAAGGTTCCTAAAATTATAGTCGCTATCTCAGATGAACCTGAAGCCAAAATAGCTCCAACAAGAGTGATGCCAGAAATAGCGTTAGCACCTGACATAAGAGGGGTATGTAGTGTAGAAGGTACTTTGGTGATTAATTCAACCCCCAAAAAAATTGAGAGAACTAAAACAAAAATTAAAAGAACTATTTGGGTTTCCATTTATATCTTCTTATTGTTGAGTAATTAATTCATTAATGATCTCACCTTCGTAGGTTAGAACACACCCTTTAAGAATTTCATCAGAAATGTCAAAATTTAATTCTTGTTTTTCATTGTCCCAATATTCAGTGATCATATTAAATAAATTATTTCCATATACTAAAGAAGCATCTCTAGCTACTTCACCTGGTAAATTAGACATTCCGATTATGGTCACGCCTTCTTGAAAAACATACTCATCCTCTTTTGATCCTTCAACATTTCCACCGGAACCAACTGCCATATCAACTATAACACTACCTGGTCTCATAACTTTAACCATATCTGTAGTAATTATCCTAGGTGCAGGTCTCCCGAATACCTGGGCTGTAGTTATAACAACATCCGATTGACTACATATCCTTTTCATTCCTTCTTGTTGTTTCTCTATTTGATCTTTACTTAATTCTTTTGCGTAACCTTGTTTAGTTTCTGATGTCTCTCCTATGTCAATCTTAATAAATTTCGCTCCAAGTGATTGGACCTGTTCTTCTACAACTGGCCTAGTGTCAAATGCTTCTACCCTTGCCCCTAATCTTTTTGCAGTTGCTATCGCCTGCAAACCAGCTACGCCGACACCAACTATAAAAACTCTACAAGGTGATATAGTTCCTGCTGCAGTCATCATCATAGGAAAAGATTTACTTATAGTTCTAGAAGCCTCTATAACAGCTGAATAGCCTGCTAAGTTAGCTTGAGAGCTTAGAGCATCCATTTTTTGTGCTCTTGTAATTCTAGGTACAAGCTCCATACTTATAGAGGTTACTTGTGTTTTTGCAAATTCTTCTACTAAATGCTTTTCATTAAAAGGATCTAAAAAACTTATATGTATTGAACCTTGTCTCATCAAAGAGATTTCTGATTTATCAGGTTTATTAATTCTACAAACTATGTCAGAACCAGAGATTCCTTCCTTTCTATTCTCAATTAGTTTAGCTCCTGATTCAAGATAATCTTGATCTCTAAAAAAGACAGAACTTCCTATTTCTCTTTCAATAATAATTTCAAAACCAAGATCAACAAACTTTTTTGCAACTTCGGGTAAAATAGAAGCCCTAACTTCACTATTGTTCTCTTTAGGAAAGAATATTTTCATATAAATATTAGGAAACTAAAGGCGCGTAAGTAGTTTAAATAAAAATTTACAAAATGAATACAGAAAATTTAGACAAAGAAGAGATTTTAAAATTTGATTCAATTGCCTCTAGCTGGTGGGATAAGGAAGGAGAGTTTAAGCCTTTACATCAGATCAACCCTCTAAGAGTTAATTATCTAAAAGAAAAAGTTGAGTTAAGTGGTAAAAAAATACTTGATATTGGCTGTGGAGGTGGAATCCTTGCTGAATCTTTAAGAGAAGAAGGATCGATAGTTACAGCTATTGATGCTTCTGAAAAAACAATTAATGTTGCAAAAACACATGCCAAAAAGATTAAAAGCGATGTAACTTATATTAACTCTACAGTTGAGGAATATATAGAAAAAGGATTAGAGGGAGAATTTGATGTAATAACCTGTCTAGAAATGCTTGAGCATGTTCCCAACCCTCCTAGCATTATTAAAAGTTGTAAGAAGTTAATGAAACCCGGAGGTCATATATTCTTTTCTACAATAAACAGAAATCCCAAATCTTATCTATTCGCTATTATTGGAGCTGAATATATATTAAATCTTTTACCAAAAGGCACTCATGAATATTCAAAATTTATAAAACCCTCAGAATTAGCAAACTGGATAAGGAGAAACAATCTAGAATTAAGAGATACTAGAGGTATGAGCTATAACCCCCTTACTGATAATTACTGGCTTGGGAATGATATGCAAGTAAATTATTTCATGCATGCAATGAAGTTAAATGATGAAGAAATTTGATTTTTTTATTTTTGATCTAGATGGAACCCTATTAGACACAGCTAAAGATTTCTATATTTCTATTAATATCCTTAAATCAAGATATTCTCTGGATGAAGAAAATTTTGAAGAAATAAGAAATAGGGTATCTGAAGGGTCAGCTAGCTTGGTTAAATATGCAATGAATTTAAGTGATACTGATAAAAATTCTATAGAGATATACAGGAGAAAACTTCTGTCAATTTATGAGGAACATTTGTTAGATGAAACAAATATTTTTGATGAAATGCAAGAAGTTCTAACAGAACTAAACAAAAAAAATATTGAATGGGGAATAGTAACAAACAAGCCCAAAAAATATGCAGACAAGATTGTATCTAAGCTGCTTTTATCATATAAACCTCTTTTTCTCATATGTCCTGAAGATGTTGGCGTAAGCAAGCCTGATCCTAAAGGGATTATTAAAGCTCTTTCTCTCTCAAAAAAAAATAAAAATAATGCTATTTATATAGGAGATCATATTAAGGATATTCAAGCTGGGTCTGCAGCAAAAGTAGCGACAATGGTAGCTGCTTATGGATATTTAAATAAAGATGACAATCCTCTAGACTGGCAAGCTGATTTCATTATTAATAGTCCTAAAGAAATCCACAATTTTATTAAATAATACATGTTAGAAAAGATAAAATACTTTGATCCAGAAGATAATGAACTTGAAGATAGAATTATCCTAGTCTCTGGTGCAGGCTCAGGTATTGGAAAAGAAGCATCAATTCAATTTTCTGACTATGGTGCTAAATTGATATTATTAAGTAAAAACTTATCCCATCTTGAAGAAGTTCACAATGAAATTATTAATAGAGGAAATCATGAACCGTTGATACACCAAATAGACTTTAATTCCGCTAGCGAGAAAGAATATAAGGACATAAGCACAGCAATAGAAAATCAGTATGAAAAGTTAGACTGTTTATTGAACAATGCAGCTATTCTTGGAGAAAAAAAACCTATAGAGCATTATGATAGTCTTACTTGGGATGTTGTTATACAAACTAACCTTAGATCTCCATTTCTACTTACAAAAAATTTGATACCCCTTTTAAGAAAATCTGATTCAGGTTCTATACTTTTTTCTTCTTCTGGTGTTGGAAAGAAAGGTAGAGCCTACTGGGGAGCATATTCAGTAAGTAAATTTGCAATAGAAGGACTAAATCAAATATTAGCAGAAGAGCTAGATAATACTTCGAATATAAGAGTTAATTGTATAAATCCTGGTGCAACTAGAACTCAGATGAGGCAAAAAGCTTACCCTGCAGAAAATCCAAATGAAGTTGAAAAACCTGAAAAAAAAATAAACTCGTACATTTACTTTATGAGTAAAAAGAGTAAGTCAATAAATGGTGTGTCTATAGATTTGATATAGATTTTACTTCTTGTCTGGAAAGTTCTTTAAAATCTCCTTGCTTCAAACTGGCTGGAAGAAAAATACTTCCATAACGAACTCTTTTTAATCTTGATACTTTAAAACCCTGACTTTCCCAAATTCGCCTAACCTCTCTATTTTTTCCCTCCATGATTACCATAGCAAACCATTGATTAGTTTTTCCCTTCCTTCCTTCCTGTATATCAGTAAAACGTGCTTTTCCATCATCTAGAACTACACCATCCAACATCCTTTTAATTGCTATTTCAGTAACTTCCCCATTAATTCTAGCTACATATTCCCTCTCTATATTTGAAGAAGGATGCATTAACTTATTTGCTAATTCCCCATTATTAGTAAACAAAATCAGTCCAGAAGTATTTATATCTAATCGTCCTATAGAGATCCATCTTCCTAAATTTAAATCTGGCAAAGAGTCAAAAATAGTAGGCCTTTTAGAGGGATCCTTTCTTGTAGAAATTTCACCTATCTTTTTATTATAAATCAAGATTCTAAGATCATAATTTACGTCTCTTCTAACTTTCAGGTGTTTCTGATCCAATCTAAATTTATCTTTCTCTGATACTAGTTGCCCCAATTCTGCCTTAGATGAATTTACATATAGTCTTCCTTGTTTAATCCAAGACTCTATTTCTCTTCTGGAACCAAATCCATTCTGAGAAAGTAACTTTTGAACCCTTACTTTCACACTTAATCAACAAGATTAGTTTAAATTACTTGAAATCTTATTTTCTGCAGATTTGGTGTCAAGAGGTAGCTCTAAATCCAATGATTCTATATCAGACAAGTCTGGTAACTCTGGTAACTCTCTTAAACTCTGAAAACCAAAATAGTCTAAAAAATCTTTAGTGGTTGAATATAGAGCTGGTCTTCCAGGTACATCCCTATGTCCCACTATCTTAACCCAGCCCCTATCAAGGAGACCTCTTATTAACTGCGTTCCAATACTCACCCCTCTAATTTCTTCTATTTCTCCTCTTGTGATAGGTTGCTTATAAGCAATAATTGCTAAAGTCTCTAGGGTAGCTTTAGAATATTTTGGAGGTCTTTCTTCCCATAGTTTAGCAACATAAAAGGAGAAAGATTGTTTCACTTGGAGTCTATAACCTGAAGATACTTTTTTTAACTCTATACCTCTCGTTTGACAATCTGTTTCAATCTCATCAAGGGCTTTATATATCTCGTTCTTTGAAGGGCGTTCTTCTCCTAGAATAGTCTCTATATCATTGATTGAGAGGGGTCTGGAGGAAGATAATAGGACTGCTTCCAATATCTGTTTTAAATCTTTTTCCATTAATGTATCTCCTCTATCCCTTTAATATAAATAGGTCCAAATTCTTCTGATTGCACAATCTCTATTAAAGAATCTTTTAGTAATTCAAGAATAGCTAAAAAAGTTACTACTATACCTATCTTTCCTTCTTGGGGTTTAAACAAAGAAGAAAATTCTAGAAATGAGTTCTTTTTCATTTGCTCTAAAATTTCAGTCATTCTTTCTCTAGTTGAGAGTTCTTCAAAATTAATAAGATGCGCTTTAGATTGCTCTGCTCTTCTCATAACTTCAGAAAGAGCTACAACTATTTCTTCAATAGGCACGTCAGCCTGTTGTTGTTCAATAGCAAATTCTGGTAGTTTTGCTTGTGCAGCGAAGAAATCTCTATCCATCCTAGGGAGCTCTTCTATTTTTTCTGCCGCTTCTTTGAATCTCTGATATTCCTGAAGTCTCTTTATTAGTTCAGATCTAGGATCATCTTCTTCATTTTCCTCTTCGTGTCTTGGTAAAATCATTTTTGATTTGAGTTCAGCTAAATAAGCTGCCATCACTAGATAATCGCCTGCTAACTCTATTTCCATGCTTTCCATAAAATCTATATAAGCAGTGTATTGCTGTGTTATCTCTAAGACATTAATATCTAAAATATCTATATTTTGTTTTCTAATCAGGTAAAGCAATAAATCAAGAGGGCCTGTAAAAGTATCTAAAAGAATCTTTAAAGAATTAGGAGGGACATATAAATCTTCAGGTAGATCTGTAAATCTCTTCCCTCTAACGGTGGCTAGCACCATCTCCTGTTGACGAGGTATTTTTTGCTCTTTCTCTTTATAAAGAAATTTAGCTTTTATATCAGTCATTTTTCCAATACAAGTATTGGTAGATCATTATAACTCTTTAAGAATAAAGGTGTAAAAATCCTATTGAGAATATCTATTGGTTATAGGATATCTTCTATCCTTTCCAAAATTTCTCTTAGTTATCTTAATACCTATTGGGGCTTGTCTTCTTTTATATTCACTCAAATTTATTAGTGCAATAACTTTATCAACATCTTTTTTTTGAAAGCCTTTTTGAACTATTTCCTTTTTGCTAAGATCTTTCTCTACATACAGTTCAATTATTTGGTCCAAATCGCTATAACTTGGCAAACTATCAGTATCTAATTGATTGGGTGCTAATTCGGCTGTAGGAGCCCTGGTTATAATTCTTTCAGGTATTACTCCAGAAATAGAGTTTCTATAGTTTGCAAGATCATAAACTAAAGTTTTTGGCACATCTTTTAGGACTGCAAAACCTCCAGCTGTATCGCCATACAAAGTGGAATAACCAACTGCAGTTTCGCTTTTGTTTCCAGTAGTCAGAACTAACTCTCCAGATTTATTGGAAATAGCCATAAGAATTACCCCTCTGCACCTAGACTGGAGATTTTCTTCGGTTTTATCCTTTTGCTTGCCTCTAAATTCTAAGTTAAGTGATTCATTGAAGGCTTCATATACACTGCCTATTTCTATAACTTTGTGCTCAAGACCTAAATTTCTAGAAAGTTCTTTTGAATCCTTAATGCTATGCTCCGAGGTATACTTAAAAGGCATCATAAAAGTCCTAACCTTGTCTTTTCCAAGAGCGTCTGCAGCTATTACTGCCGTTAAAGCAGAGTCTATACCACCTGACGAGCCTATTATTACTCCTGGAAAACCATTCTTATCAATATAATCTTTAGTGCCCAAAACTAAGGCATTGTAGATATCTTCAAGGGAAGATTCTTTTCGCTCCAATGGCTCGCTGTTGGTGTATATTCTTCCTTCTTTCTTTTTAAATTTAATTACTTTTGAATCTTCTGAGAAACTTTTGAGCTGATGTGTAATGCCTACATCTGGCTGAACTAATACAGAAGATCCATCAAAAACGAGTTCGTCTTGACCTCCTACTTGGTTAACATAAAGAATAGGCAATTTAAATTTATTTGAGTGTTTTAATAGAAGGTTTTCTCGTTCCTTAAATTTTCCAATATGAAAAGGTGAAGCATTTAGGTTTATTACGAGCTGAGCATTCCTCCTAGAAGCTTGTCTAATAGCTTTTGTATGCCAGATGTCTTCACAAACAGTTAAAGCTATTCTAACGCCATTTACTTCAAAAATTCCTGGCCCTTTACCTTGAAGAAAATATCGTTTTTCATCAAACACATCATAATTCGGAAGCTCTTGTTTAAAGTATTCTGTTTTTACTTCCAAACCATGAAGCACCCCAGCAGCATTATAGATATTATTTCCTCGTTTTTTAGGATAACCAATAACTACTCTACAATTTTTGTTAACTTTGAGGATTTCTTGGAGTGAAGATTCTATCTGATCGTGAAGTTCGTTACGGAGTAATAAATCCTCTGGAGGATATCCTGTAAGGAACATCTCTGAAAAGACTATTAAATCAGGGTTATGATCCATAGAAAGTCTCTCTATGAAAGAGATTGCTAGTTCCTTGTTTCCACTTATATCGCCTACTATAGGATTTGATTGAACTAGACCAATTGTTATTTTATTAGAATCCATTATTTTGAATAAAAACTGGAATATTACTTGTAACTTTAAAACTTTCCATCGTATTCTAACATTAAGAAACTTTAAAGGATCAAGAATATCTGTAGAATGCATCTCCTTTTTTGAAATTTTAAATGTATAGAACTAGCGACACAAGAATATCTGACCGCAATGAGGTTATATCTGCCAATGAACTTTTAGCAGAACAACCACTTTCTGAAAAATCTACAAAGGTAATATTAGATTCAAGAAAACAAATATCAGAAATACTGCACAAAATAGATAGTAGATTAATTGTAATAGTTGGGCCCTGTTCAATACACGATCCTAAAGCAGCAATTGATTATGCAGTTAGGTTGAAAGAAGTTTCGGATAAACTTAATGATGATCTACATATAGTCATGAGAGTATATTTTGAAAAACCTAGAACAACAGTAGGGTGGAAAGGCCTGATAAATGATCCTGATCTGAACGATACATTTAATATAAATAAAGGATTAAAGATTGCCAGAGGCTTGTTAAGAGAGATTAATGATTTAGGTTTAAGTGCAGGCACTGAATTCTTGGACGTTATTACACCTCAATATATAGGTGATTTAGTGTCCTGGGGTGCTATAGGCGCCAGAACCACTGAAAGCCAAATTCATAGAGAATTGGCTTCAGGATTATCTTGCCCAATAGGCTTTAAAAACTCTACTTATGGAGGCATTCAAGTAGCAGCAGATGCAATCGGTTCTTCTTCAAATCCACATAGATTTCTTTCAGTAACTAAAGAAGGAAAAGTAGCAATCTTCACTTCATCTGGAAATAAAGATACTCATGTTATCTTGAGAGGCGGAACAGAACCAAATTATGATGAAAAGAATATAGAAAAAACTTCTGAAGTATTAAAGGCATCCAATCTTGAAGAAACTATTATGGTAGATATGAGCCATGGAAATAGCAGAAAACAACATAAAAACCAACTTGAAGTTTCAGAAAATATTTGTAAACAAATAACCTCGGGTGAAAGAAGAATTACAGGTGTTATGATTGAAAGTAATATCGAAGAAGGAAATCAACCAAATATAAACAAAAAAGACCTCGTTTATGGTAAGAGTATTACAGACGCTTGCATAAACTGGGCAGACACAGAGAAAATACTTAAAAATTTAGCAAAATCTATTAGAGATAGAAATAATAAATGACTATCAAATCTTGATGTTTTGCTTGTGTAGTATTGGTTAATAAATTATTCTCAATATTTACATTATGCAGAGAGATTTGAATAGTTTTTCTAAAGATATAGCTAACACTGTAGGCCTTCAAGAGGCAGTCCTTTTAAATTTAATTGGACACTTAAGTGACAAGAGAGGGAATATTTCTCTAGAAGAAATTAAAAAAGAGGCTACTTTCTGGTCAGAGAAAGAAATACAAATTTTCTTAATCAATTTAGAGAAAAAAGGTTTGGTTATTAGAATAACTGATAAAGATAAATTCTATTACTCTCTAAAATTTGGGAGAGATATACAAAAAGAAGGTCAAGATCAATCTGACAACCAAGTTCCTGATGCATCTATTAATTCAGAACTAATACATCAATTAATTCAATATGGCATTCCAGAAGATTTTGCAAAAGACCAGATTGAGGATTTTAAGTTTTACAAAAATGAAAAGGGGTCTAATGAGAAATCATGGAGAACTAAGTTTTTAAGGTTTGTTATTAAAAGGTGGAGAAAAAGAGAAGTTGAAGACTATAAAATGAAAAAGAGACAGCCAATAGATTCTAACTGGATACCTGATAATGAAGTTATTAAAATACTTTCAAACTCTGGTGTAGATGGTGACTTTATAAATAATGAACTACCAGAATTCATACTTTACTGGAACGAAAGGAAAGAAGAATCAGATGCATGGAATAGTAAATTTATTTCCCATGTGAGGCGACAATGGGCCAGAAACAAGAATTTAATTGAGAATATAGAAGACCCAATTTTAATGGACAAAAATTGGAAACCGTCAGAAGATTTTTTCGTAGTTTTAGAAATGTCTCAAATATCAAGATCATTTGCAGAAGCCTTGATCCCAGAATTTATCCTTTACTGGCAAGAAACTGGACAAAAACTTAACTCCTGGAATAGTAAATTCTTACAACATGTGAAGTTTCATTGGGAAAAAAACAAAGGTATGACGAACCAAGTGAACCCAGTTTTTTCAACAAACTGGGAGCCTAACCAAAATTTTGTTAAGGGCTCAAATCAACCAGATAGAAATGTAGGTGAGAAGTTAAAAAGTTTAAAAGAAAAATATCAAATTTAGTTTGTAGATAAGTACTTTAGTGTTATAGTTAGGTATAACACCTAAATATGAAAATTAAACAAACATATAAAACCTCAGCTATTACTTTTATTTTTCTATGTATTTGGTTAATTTCTGGAAATCTAATTAAAGAGAGAGAGGATCCAAAAACAAAATCTGCTCTGGATACCTTATCTTCAGTTAGTGTAATAAATAGCCAAGCAACTCTGAAGTCTAAATTAATTAAAGCAAGCGGTTTTACTGAAGCGGATAAATTAGTTCCTGTTAGGGCAGAAGTAGGAGGCAGGGTAATATCAAGACCTGTTAATCAAGGTGATTTTGTTAAAGAAGGTGATCTTTTATGTCAGCTTTATATTGCTGGAAGAGAAGCATTCCCAAAAGTAACAGCTCCATTCTCAGGTTACTTAGAAAGTATGACTGTTGATAAAGGAGATTTCCTTAATACAGGAGCTCCATGTGCTACTTTAATTGACCCTAATCCAATGTTCTTGATTGCTGATATAGCTGAAAAGGATATTTCTAAGGTTCGGGCAGGTGCTGAAGCAACTGCTAGACTTATTTCTGGTAGAGAAATAAACGGAAAAGTTTCTTTCGTTGGAACTTCTGCCGATCAGAGCACAAGGACTTTTAGAGTAGAGATTAGTGTAGACAATAAAGATAGATCTATAAGAGACGGGGTATCGGCATTAATTAGTATAGAGTCTAAGGAGGTGCCTGCGCACAAAATATCTCCTGCTATCTTTTCGCTAGATGAAAAGGGCATTCTTGGAGTAAGAATAGTAGATCAAAATAATCTGGTTGAATTTAAACCTATAGAAATCCTACAAGACACTATAGATGGTGTATGGGTAACAGGCTTACCTGATACCTCTAGGATTATAACTAGAGGCCAGGAGTTTGTTTTTGAAGGCCAAACAGTTAATGTATTTGAGGTAGATCAGCCAGAAGCATGAAACGCCTTATTTCATTAGCAATCTCTAAATACAGGGTATCAATGACAGCCCTTTTCCTTATAACTTTTTTAGGTATATTCTCACTTAACTCACTTCCTAAAGCTACGGAGCCAGATGTACAAATGCCTGGAGCTTATGTAGGTGTTTTTTACGAGGGCGTATCTCCTGAAGATTCTGAGAGACTATTAGCAAAACCACTTGAAGATAAATTAAGAACAATAGAAGGTGTAGAGAAAGTAAGATCTACTTCAACATCTTCATACACCAGTGTAGTTATAGAGTTTGATCAAGATATAGATTTAGATAAAGCACTGTATGACACTAGAGTAAAGGTTGATGAGGCTAGATCTGAACTTCCACTAGATGCAAGGGAACCCATAATAAGAGAATTCAATACAGGCGATAGCCCAGTCCTAACAGTCAGTATGACAAGTGAAACTCTACCTGAAAGAGTTTTAGTAAACTTAGCTCAAAAACTTGTAGATGAGATAGAAACTATAACAAGTGTGCTTTCAGCTGAGTTAAATGGAGTTCCAGAAGACCTAATTGAAGCAGTGGTAGAGAAAAATAAATTAGAAAGTTATGGAATCTCAATGAGCCAGCTCTATCAAGCTGTATCAGAAAATAATAGAATTATACCTGCTGGAGAACAGGACACGGGAAAAGGAAGGTTTGCAATTAATGTTCCTAGCGTATTTTCTAGTCTACAGGATATCCAAAACTTACCGGTTAAGGTATCAGCACAATCTAATTCGGTAGTAACTCTAGCAGACGTTGCGGAAGTAAGGTTGACCTACAAAGATAGAGGTGGATACTCAAGAGTTAATGGCAAACAAGCTATTTCTATTGATGTAAAGAAGAGAAGCGGGACAAACGTTATTGATACAGTTAAAGCAGTTAAAGATTTAGTTAACTTTGAGAAGAAAAATTTTCCCCCAGGAGTAGACGTTACCTTTGTCAGAGACGACTCCGAGTTTGCTTTGCAAATGATCTCTGAACTACAAGGTAACGTTCTTACTTCTGTAGCCTTAGTTATGATAGTTGTTCTGGCTGCTTTGGGGTTAAGAACTTCTTTACTTGTTGGTATGGCCATCCCTTTTTCTTATCTGTTTAGTTTAATTCTTCTAAAGTTAATTGGAGGGGAATTTAACTTTATGGTTATGTTTGGAATGTTGATTGCGATGGGAATGACAATCGATGGTTCTATAGTTGTGACAGAGTATGCAGATAGAAAATTAGCTGAAGGTCTGAGTAGAATAGATGCTTATACAGCTGCAGCTTCGAGAATGTTTCTTCCCGTTTTTTCTTCCACCCTCACTACTCTAATTGCATTCACGCCTTTAATGTTAATCCCAGGTTTCGGTAAATTTATTAGAGAGATGCCCATTACTGTATTTTGTGTACTACTAGGATCTCTCCTTTATTCATTAATTTTCGTTCCTATACTCGGAGGTCTTTTTGGAGGATTAGCTAAACAAACAAAAGAGGAGGTAGAAAACATAAGAAAACTAGAGTCTTCAGATCCGCTTTCTTTACCTGGATTCACAGGAAATTATGCAAGAAAGATCAACAAATACTTAGATTATCCAGGCCAAACTGTTTTTATAATTATATCTGCGATGATTTTGTCTATTGCGCTGTGGAATCATCATGGAAAGGGAATTGTATATTTCCCAGACGTTGCTCCTCAATTCGCAGACGTAAATATTTATGCTAGAGGAAATCTTGCTGTAGATGAAATAAGAGACATAGCTATTGATGCAGAAAATAGAATAATCGGTATCAAAGAAATAGAGACATTAGGAACTTGGTCAAATTCTGGAGGTGGTAATGGTGGCTCATTTAGAAGGGGGAACCCTGACAAGGTTGGAGGTATGTTCGTCGATTTTTACTCTGAAGATAATGTGGATACTGATTTAAATGGATATGAAATTATAGATTTAATGAGAGAGCGAGTTAAAGATGTTTCGGGATACCATGTTGCAATAGAGGCAGAAAAAGGAGGACCTCCTATAGGAAGAGGACTACAGCTTGATGTAATCGGAGAAGATCCAATTGCTCTCAAAAAGGCAGTGAAAAAAATAAGAAAGTATGTTGAAAATAATGTCACAGGATTCACAGATATTGAGGACTCTACTGACAGTAGAGGTATAGAATGGGAGCTTAATATAGATAGAACTCGAGCAGCACAATATGGAGCTGGATTAAGTGATGTAGGAGCTGCCGTTCAAATGGTAACTAATGGTATTAAAGTTGGTGAATATAGGCCTTTAAATTTAGATAGAGAAGTTGATATAAGAGTAAGATTCCCTAAAGAAGAAAGAAATTTAGATACGCTAGAAAGGCTTAATGTACAAACAAGAAGGGGATTGGTTCCAATAAGTAGTTTTGTAGAAACAAAAATTCAACCTGCCACAACAGCCATAGTAAGACAAGACGGGAAAAGGAAAGAAAGCTTGTCCGCTGAAAAATTACCCGGAGTAATTGTGTCTGAAAAGATCAAGCAAATTAAAAATTGGCTACAAACTGAAGATCTAGGAAATGGAATTAAGGTAGTTTGGGGTGGATTTGAAGAGGCTAATAAGGAGACAACAGATTATCTAGTTAATTCCTTTATTGTTATGTTGTCAGTAATGTTAATTGTTCTTGTTGCTCAATTTAATAGCTTTTACCAGGCTTTTATTATTCTTTCAGCTATATTATTATCTTTTGGAGGTGTCTTCATATCTCTATTGGTTCTAGGGAGATCGTTTAGTACTCTGCAAACAGGAATTACTTGTGTCGCTTTAGCCGGAATAGTTGTAAATAACAACATAGTCTTAATTGATACTTTCAATTTACTAAAAAGAAACAACCCACAAGCAACAATAAAATCTATAGCTTTAAGAAGTGCTGTTTTAAGATTAAGGCCTGTTTTTTTAACTTCGTTTACAACAATTGCTGGGCTTCTTCCTATAGCTTTAGGTTTTAGCATTGACTTAATTGAAAGAGATATTAAATCAGGATCATATATAACAAGTTTCTGGGAACAGATGGCTGGTTCATTGGTCGTAGGATTGGCAGTAGCAACTGTATTAACTCTTATAGTCACTCCTTGTGCCCTAACTATGAGCGAATCTATTGCTAAAAGACAAAATATAATCAGCTCTTTTATTTCAGCTCCTTTTAGGTTTCTAAAAACTAAATTGGCTAAATAGAAAAGGCAGGTGTCAATGGATTGATGCCTGCTTCCATAGATTTTCTTTGTAAGTTAAGATATTCCTTCCATGGAGAGAACATGATCTTTTTAAAAAAAGGAATTTTAATTTCCCTACCTTTCATATTGAGTTTTCAAATATTCTCTAATATAACTGATGAAGTTGTAATAGAAGAGAAGAAACTTAGCTCTTTAAGTGCATGGTCCGTCAATGAGTCAGTAGATTTAGTAGATCAAGAAGCACTAGATAAATTAGGTGCTCAACACCCAAAACAAATATTCAGGAGGATTCCTGGAGTATGGGTAAGCAGAGGTTCTGGTCAAGAACATCTAACAGCCATAAGATCTCCCGTTTTAACTGGTCCAGGAGCGTGTGGATCTTTTCTTATATTAGAAAATGACATTCCAATTAGACCTAGTGGCTTTTGTAATGTTAATGGTCTCTTCGAAACTTTCTATGAGGAAGCAAGTGCAATAGAGGTTATAAAAGGACCAGCAAGCTCAAGGTATGGGGCCAATGCTATGCATGGAGTAATAAACATAGTGCCTTCTAGAATTGAACAAGAAAATATGATGTCTATTGATATTGGACCAAATGAATTCTTTAAATTTAAATCTAGAATATCTAATAGGAAAGACTATAGCTTTTCTGCATTAACCTCTTCTACAAATGGATATAGGGAGGAGTCTGGTTATGAACAACAAAAATTTAGATTTGTAAAAAAGGGTACTTTAAAAGATTGGGATACTTCAATAAATTTAACATTTACAAATTTAAATCAAGAAACTGCTGGGTATATTTATGGACTAAATTCATACAAGCAAAAAGAACTTAGTAAAAAAAATTTTAACCCTGAGGCTTACCGTGATGTTAAGTCCCTTAGAGGATCATTTAAACTTGGTAGAGATAAAGGAAAATCTTCAGCCATTATTAGCTCTTATGTTAGAAGTAACAAAATGGACTTTTTGCAACACTACCTACCGGGAACACCAAAAGAAAAGAATAGCCATACAAGTGTTGGTGTTTTATATAAGAATGCTGTTACTACTTCGGAAATGGAGTTCCTTCAAGGTTTTCAAATTGAAATGGCAAGCTCTAAACTAAAACAAAATCAAGCTGATGATCTTACAACAAGTTCAGCATTCAATAACGCTACTAGGCCAAAAGGTAAACACTATGATTATCAAGTAGATTCTACTGCCATTGCTATTTTTGGTGGCTTTTCAAATATAAATATATTAAAGAAGCTAGAAAGCTTCGGGGATATAAGACTTGAATCAATAAGATATGACTATGATAACTTAATGATAAGTGGAAATAGTAGGCAAGACGGTTCTATATGTGGGTTTGGAGGTTGTTACTATAACAGACCTAATGATAGGACTGACAAACATGATGAAATTAGTTCTAGATTTGGTTTAGCCTTAAAGCAGAAAATTTTTAACTATTTTGTACAAATCAGTCTGGGCTTTCGCCCTCCACAAATTAATGAAGCATATAGGCTGCAAAAGAAACAAACTGTTAGCGATTTAAATTCTGAAAAATTAGTAATGCTTGAAACGGGTATTAAATTTCAAAGTAAAAATTTAGAAGGTTCATTAAATCTCTATACTGGACGAAAGCAAAATAATATATTCAGAGATGCCCAAAATTTTATAATTGATAACGGTAAGACTAAACATTCAGGGCTAGAAATAGACTTAAAATCTTTCCTAGGACAAAAAGATATCTTAAAATTGAATTTAAGCTTTGGAAGACATAAATACGACTTTTCTTCCTCAACTTCTATGAGAGAAATCATTCAACCAAATAATTTTGTAGACACAGCACCTAAATTTTTAGCCAACGTTATATGGGAAAAACAATTATATGTTAACCTCGCCTATGAACTAGAAATAGAGCATATTAGTAGTTATTTTACTGATGCTGCAAATCTGCATGAATATGAAGGTCATACTCTTGGGTTCTTTAGATTAAACTGGGATATATCGAGAGAAGCTACTGTATTTTTTAGAGTTGATAATCTGCTTGATGAGGAGTACGCTGAAAGGGCAGATTATAATGCTTTTGGAGGGGATAGATACTTTCCTGGAATCCCTAGAGAGTATTATATTGGTGTAAATTATTCGCTATAAAGATATGACCGCAAAAAAAGTAGATTTAAATTTTGAAAAAGCTTTAACTGAATTAGAAGAAATAGTTGATAGATTGGAATCGGGAGAACTAACTTTAGAAAATTCTTTGAAATCATTTGAAAAAGGAATAAAGCTAGCCAGACAATGCCAAGAGCAACTTTCTAAAGCTGAACTTCAAGTACAGAAGTTAATAGACGAAAATGGAGAACTTAAGAATTCTTCATTAAAAAATGTCTGAAATAGAAAATCTTTTAAACGCACATAAAGCTAGGGTTGAAAAATCTCTAGAAGATGCATTGCCTAAGGGAAATTCAAAGCTAGAACAAGCAATGCGCTATTCAGTATTGAATGGAGGAAAAAGACTTAGACCTTTTTTAGTCTATTTAACATCTGAAATCGGGCAGTCTAAAAAAGATCAGCAAGATTTGGTTGCTTGTAGTGTAGAGCTAATACATTGTTATTCCCTAATTCATGATGATTTACCTTCAATGGATGATGATGACTTGAGAAGAGGAATACTGACTTGTCATAATAAATTTGGTGAAGCTAATGCTATTCTTGCCGGAGATGCTCTACAACCCTTAGCATTTGACCTATTATGCAGACTTGATATTGAAGATAATATTAAAATCTCTATGATTTCTGAATTAGCTGTAGCTTCTGGTCATAAAGGTATGGTTTTAGGACAAACAAAAGATATTGAATCCCATAAAGGATTTACACAAGAAGATATGGATGAAATGCATAATCATAAAACTGGGAAACTAATCCAAACCTCTTTAGTTTTAGGGGGCTTGCTTTCTAAAGCAACTAAAAAGGAACTAAAATTGCTGTCTCATTTTGGCCAAAAAATTGGGCTGGCCTTTCAAATAAAAGATGATATTTTGGATATTGAATCTCCAGCATCTATAAGCGGAAAAAGACAAGGATCTGATAAGATTAATAATAAAATAACTTACCCAACAATCCTTGGTATTGATAGAGCTAAGGAGATTTCTTTTTCAATAGCCAAAGAAGCAGCAACAATTGCAAAAGAACTTAATAATCATGAAAACCTGGAATCTTTAGCTTATTATATCGTGGAACGAGATTCTTAAAATGAAGGTTTTTGATTCACTACCCATTAAAGAGCCAGAAAGTGTATTTCTTAAAAATATAAATTTACCTGAAGATTTAAGGAAATTAAATAAATTTGATCTTCCTAAACTTTCTGATGAACTAAGAGAATATCTTCTTTATTGTGTCGGAAAAACTGGTGGACATTTTGGTGCTGGTTTAGGGGTAATAGAATTAACAATAGCTCTTCATTATTCCTTCAACACTCCAGAAGACAGAATAGTTTGGGATGTAGGTCACCAGACTTACCCTCATAAGATCTTAACTGGTAGGAAACAGGCAATGGAAAGCATGAGGCAAACAAACGGTCTGGCTCCCTTCCCGGTAAGAACTGAAAGCCAGTTTGATACTTTTGGGGTTGGGCATTCTAGTACATCTATTAGTGCAGCATTAGGCATGTTAATAGGTTCAGAAATTCAGTCCAAAGACAATAATGTTGTCTCTATAATAGGAGATGGGGCTATGACAGCAGGGATGGCATATGAAGCACTTTCTCACGCAGGATCATTAGATAAGAATTTATTAGTTGTACTAAATGATAACCAGATGTCGATTTCTGAAAATGTAGGTGGTCTAAGAAATTACTTAACAAGGATATGGGCAAGTAAAACTTATAATAAAATTAGGGAGAGTGGAAAGAATGTACTAACTTACTTGCCTGGAGCAAAAGAGTTTGTTAGGAAGGCAGAAATTCATGCAAAAGGTATGATGGCTCCTGGCTCTCTATTCGAAGAGTTAGGATTTGAATACTTCGGTCCAGTAGATGGTCATGACTCTGTAAATCTTGTAAATATTATTGAAGACCTGAAGTTTAGGAAAGGACCAAATTTTCTTCATGTGATAACTACGAAAGGAAAAGGTTATGCTCCTGCTGAAAAGGATCCTATAGGCTTTCATGCCATTAACAAGATAAGGAAACAAGATTTAGATCATAAAAAAACTCAAGATCGAAAGAAATATCCTTCTTATTCATCAATCTTTGGGAACTGGCTGAACTATAAAGCTAAAATAGATGAAAAACTAATTGCCATAACACCTGCAATGGCAGAGGGTTCAGGTATGGTAGAATTTTCAAAAAACTTCCCTACTCGTTTCTTTGATGTAGCAATAGCAGAACAACATAGTGTAACTTTTGCTGCAGGGATGGCCTGTGAAGGGCTAAAACCAATAGTTGCAATTTATAGCACTTTCCTTCAAAGAGCTTATGACCAATTAATTCATGACGTAGCCCTACAAAACTTAGATATTACCTTTGCTATTGATAGGGCTGGATTAGTAGGTTTAGATGGAGCTACACATCAGGGAGCCTATGATTTAAGTTACCTAAGATGTATTCCGAACTTAATAATTATGGCCCCTTCTACAGAAGCAATGTTATGGAAGATGTTAAATACTGCTTACCAATACGATGGGCCTGCAGCCGTAAGATATCCAAGGGGAGAAGGCATGGGAGAAGAAGTAATACAAAATGGAGATACTATTGAAATAGGTAAATCATCAATAGTTTTAAAAGAAAAACATAATAAGGTTGCAATTCTTTCCTTTGGAAATTGCTTAAAAGTTGCTCTTGAAATTGGAAAAGAAATAGGGGCGAGAGTTGTAGACATGAATTTTGTTAAACCTTTAGATGAAGAGGAAATAAAATACTCTGATCAAAGATTTGATCTATTAGTTACTATTGAAGAAAATTCAGTGAAGGGAGGAGCTGGTTCTGGAGTAGCTGAATTATTAAATGAAATTAATTCTTCCTCTAAAATCTTAAATATAGGCCTCCCTGACAAATTTATTGAACACGGAGATCAAAATCAACAGCAAAATCTTACTGGCCTAAATAAAGTTGATATTTTAAACAAGATTGAAAAGAGATTGGATTTAATTTAGGGCTTTTCTTTAAAAATATGCCCCATATCTTTTATCTTTGTATCTATATATGATTTATTAATTTTGTTAGCAGGTGCCTCTATGGGTATTCTCTCTACTACTTGAATTCCGGCTCTTTCAAGACCTTCTATCTTTTTAGGATTGTTAGTCATTAATTTAACTCTGGAGACCCCTATTGCATTCAATATTTGTCCTGTTACATCATAATTCCTCTCGTCGTCCTCGAAACCAAGCTTCCTATTAGCTTCAACTGTATTTAAACCTGCATCTTGTAATTCATAGGCTTTAATCTTGTTGGCCAATCCAATTCCTCTTCCTTCTTGAGCCATGTAAATTATTAGACCAGAACCTTGGGAGGCTATCTGTTTCATTGCCGTCTCTAATTGATCACCACAATCACATCTAAGACTAAACAAAGCATCTCCAGTAAGACATTGAGAATGAATTCTCATCAAGGATTCTGAACCTAGGTTGCCCAGAGAAAGACATAGGTGATCCAAGCCTTCTGCATCCTGAAAAGCTCTTAGATCAAATTCAGCCCAGGGAGTAGGTAGTTTTGTTGTTGCTATTAGTTTAAGTGTCAAAAGAAATCCTTCCTTTAGATATATTTTACTTTATCTTTCTGTTTTTTTTAAACGAATATAAAAATTATATAAACAATTACAAATGTAAAAATACCTGCTACAAGATCATCTAACATAACATTCACAGCACCACTCCTTTTATCGAAAAAACCAACTAGCCCAAATTTAGATATATCAAAAAAACGGAATAAAAGAAATGTCAAAATAATTGAAAAAACAGTAGGAGAAATAAAAAAGAAAGATATGCATGCTGTCCACATTCCTACAAATTCATCCCAAACAAATTCCTTTGGATCTTCGCTAACACCGGAGGTAGTTGAAGGATAAATAAATAGACCAAGGTAAAAGGAAACTGCTATGGTTATAAGCCAAAAATAGAGGCTGACCTGATCTTGTACAATAAAAAAAATTAGAAAAGCAAATAAACTTCCTACTGTGCCAGGAGCTAAAGGAGATAAACCAGATCCAAATCCATTAGCAATCCATGACAGAGGCTTTCTTAAATCCATAGTTAAAAGTGATTAAAACCTTCTGGAGGTTCTATCTTCTTATTTTCAGATGAAAATAAAGTAACATTATCACCATCAATAATATTACCTATTTTAGTAATTTTTAAATTCAAAGAATTTGCGACTCTGCTTACTTTAGTTTCATTTAATTTATCTACAGTAAAGCATAACTCATAATCGTCGCCCTGATTTATACTGTCTAAATCAAGAGTTATAGAGCTAGATGAAGGAATAAGATCAAAAAATAACTCAGCACCTACCCCACTGCTTTTACATATATGATTTAGATCAGCAATCAAACCATCTGAGATATCTATAGCTGAACTTGCAAAACTACTTATTTCTTTCCCTAAAGATATTCTAGCCTTTGGTCTTAGATAAGCTGAGACTGCTTTATTTCTAATTTTTGACTGGTTGTATTGTTTTAAACCTCTATATGCCTCGCCTATATTCCCACTTACAAATATTGAATCTCCTTTTCTTGCCCCTGTTCTTTTTAAGAAATTCTCTTTTTGAATTAGTCCAGCTACTTGAACACTAATTACTAGATCTCCTTTACATGTGTCCCCGCCTATCAGAGGTATTTGATATTCAGTTGAAATATCTTGGAGTCCTTTTTTAAAAGAATTTAGCCAGGTTTCTTTGAAATCTGGCAAGTTTAAATTTAACATAAACCAGATAGGTTCAGCCCCTGAAGCTGCTAAGTCACTTAAAGCAATGGCTACAGACCTGTAGGCAATATCTCTAGGATCCATAGAAGAAAGAAAGTGCACTCCTTCAATGGAAGTATCACTAGATATAGCTAATTTGTTTAAACTAGGTTCAATTAATGCAGCATCATCTCCAGCAGATACTAATATACCTCGTTCTTCTATAAAAGAAGCTCCGATATCCGAAAAAAAATTTTTAATTATAGAATGTTCGTCCAAGGTATCTCCTTAGACTATCATGTCTTATTCAGGATAAGATTCAAAGAGGCCTGTGGCTCCCATTCCGCCACCTACGCACATAGTAACTATTCCATATTTACCGCCTCTCCGCTTAAGCTCCCTAGAAAGATGGCCTACCTGTCTAGATCCCGTCATACCAAAAGGATGGCCTATAGCTATTGAGCCTCCATTCACATTTAATTTATCAGATGGAAGATTTAACTTGTCTCTTATATAAACCACTTGAGAGGCAAAAGCCTCGTTCAGTTCCCACAAGTCGATATCATCTATCTCTAGACCAGCAGTTTTTAAGAGTTTAGGTATAGAAAAAACTGGACCTATTCCCATCTCATCTGGTTGACACCCTACAGTTGTAAACCCACGAAAATAAGCCATAGGTTTAAGTCCTAATTCTAAGGCCTTGTCTTCACTCATTACTAAAGTTACTGAAGCTCCATCAGAAAGCTGAGAAGAATTTCCAGCAGTTACTGAACCTTCTTCTGGATCAAAAACTGGTTTGAGTCCAGATAAACCCTCTATAGTGGTATCTGGCCTATTGCAATCATCTCTATCAACGGTTACATCGACCTCTTTTTCAGCTCCAGTCTCCTTATTCCTTAGTATCATTTTCGTATCCATTGGAATTATCTCATCGTCATAAATACCTTCATCTTGAGCCTTAGCTGTCCTTTGTTGACTGGATAAAGCATACTCATCCTGAGCTTCTCTACTTACATTGTACCTCTTTGCTACACATTCAGCAGTAGTACCCATGGCATGGTAAATTCCAGGTGTTTCTTCAGCTAATTTATCATTAACGTACATGTGTGTGTTTGAATGTCCTTGTGTCGTACTAATTGACTCAACCCCTCCAGCCATTATGCAATCATAAAAACCACTCTGCACTTGTGTTGCAGCCATAGCTATTGAATTTAGTCCTGAAGAGCAATATCTATTAATTGTAACTCCTCCTGTCTCAATTGGGAGCTTAGAAAGAACAGCAACATTTCTAGCAATATTATGTCCTTGCGCTCCTTCTGGGGCACCACAACCTAAAATAACATCTTCAACCATAGAGGCTTCTAAACCTGGATTTCTATCTATTAAAGTATCTATTAAATGTGCTGTCATATTGTCTGCACGAGTGTTGTTAAAACCTCCTCTAAAGGATTTAGCTAATCCTGTTCTAACACTGTCTACTATTACTGCATTACGCATCTTTTCTCCTTATATTCCTTATTTATACGAATGGACGAATGATGTTAGGATACTGGAAGCCATTAAGCAAGTTAATTTCTAACAAAACCTACAATTTACTGATAATCGTTTCCTTTGTAATTTTTTGACAAAATTATATGTGTCCGTAATCAGATAAATTGGGCTCTTTCCTTATCTGATTGATACTTATATTAAATAATTCACTTAAATAGTTTCTTGGAATTGTGCTCCTGTAGAAAAAAACTAACCAATTCATATTAGCCAAACAAATTAATTACTTTATTGAATTAAAGTGGTTTACCAGGTGATTAATAGTTTCAGTTAATAGCTCTTCTGGTATCTCATGCCCTACCCCTTTCAAGATAACTTTTTTTGAATCTGGAATATTATCTGCTAAAGCTAATCCGTGTTCTAAAGGAAGTATGGGATCTTCGTCTCCATGAATTACTAGTGTTGGAATATTGATTTTACTGAGTTTATTGAGGCGATCATAACTTCCACTCACTGATTCTCCATGTTTTGTATAAGGGTTATACCCGTGGTCAATTACACCTCTCAATTCTTCTCTAAATTTAGTTTTATTAAATGGGAACCTAGACCCCGCAAGGCCTTTGTATACAGTTGTTAAAGACTCTTCTTCTTGGCCTTCTAAAGTATAATCAAATGACTTTTCTATAGCTTCCTTAAAATCTTTTGTAGGTCCAGGTAGATTAGGGTTACTTATTCCAGGAGTAGACATTATAGGAGTCATTGTTAACATTCTTTCAGGATGCTCTAAAGCCATAACTTGAGCAATCATTCCACCCATTGATAAACCAACCACATGAGCTTTATCAGTTTTTATATGATCCATAAGACAAACAGCATCTTGTGCCATGTCACTTAAACTATAAAGACCTGGACTGTTTAAAGCTTTAAATCTACCTTCCTTATCAAAAGCTAGCTTAAAAATAAAACTTATGAACCTTTTTAATAAAAATTTAGGTAATAAATCTACATAGAATGGCTTTTTTCCTATCCAAGTACTTTTACCAACATCGCGGTTATCAAATTTAACTACATGAAAACCTTTTTCTACTAATGAGCTAATTAAATTGTCGGGCCATAGCATACAATTGGCATTAGCTCCCATAATCAGTAAAACAGTTGGATCTTTTTTATTCCCGAAATCTTCCCACCAAATTTCAATATTATTAATTTTAGCTATCTGGCCCATTACATCTCCTAAATATTTACGACTCTAGTCCCTACATTACCTCCGGCTAAAAGATCAACAAAACTTTCTGGAGCTTTCTCTAGTCCATTTACTTCATCAGTTAGTACTTTTAATTTGCCATTGCGTATCCATTCAATCATTTCATCATTAGCTTCCGAATATCTTTGGGCAAAATCAAAAACCAGAAAACCACGCATACTTATACTTTTATTTACAAGTAAGCCTGGGATGCCTTTAGGGCCAGGTTCTGGAGAATTAGTATCATATTGTGATACAACTCCACAACAGACTATCCTTCCAAAGGAATTTAACCTAAATAAGGCAGAGCCTAATATCGTTCCTCCTGTGTTATCAAAATAGACATCAACTCCATTGGGCGTTGCATCTTTAAGAATTTCTCTAAAATCTGGGTCCTTGTAATTTACAGCAGCATCAAAACCTAATTCATTAATTAAAATATTACACTTTTCATCGCTTCCGCATACTCCAACCACCTTACACCCCTTTATTTTGGCTATTTGTCCTACCATGTGTCCAACTGAACCAGCTGCAGCAGAAATCATGACAGTTTCTTCTGCTGTAGGTTGCCCAATTTCTAATAAACCAAAATATGCGGTCAATCCGTTGATACCTAAGGGGCCTAGATATAAAGAAGGATCGACATCATTTCTAATTATTGTCAAAGCATCTATTTTCTGCACTGAATAGTCTTGCCAACCAGTCATCGTTAAAACCTTAATTCCTACTGGAAAAGCTTTATTCTTACTCTCTACAATCTCGCCTACTCCTGTGCTGTTCATGACGATTCCAGTTTTTGGTGCTCCTGCATAGCTTGCACTGCCTTGTAGCCCAGCTCTTGTCCCTGCAGTAATAGCAAACGATATAGTTTTAACTAAAACTTCTTCTTCTTTCAAATCAGGTATCTCAGATTCGATAAACTCATAGTCTTCTTTTCTTAATTTACCTTCTGGTAAAGTTTTAATAGTAACTTGTCTATTTTTGGCCATTACTTTTTTTCTTGTAGTAGGTAATATATATGAAAATAAAAAGAAGGAAATGTTATGGAAGTAAAAAATGCAATAATGCCAAACGAAGATCAAATCAATGAATTCAGTAAGCAAGGAGAAGACAAACCGATCTATATGGTTAACCTTCTTAAATTTAAAGAGAAGGCTAACTATCCAGATAATAGAGAAACAGATTTAACAGGTGAGGAAGCTTATGCTATATATGCTGAGGAAGTTGCAGGGCATCTTGCTAAGGTTGGGGGAAAACCTATTTTTGGAGGAGAAGTTGAAAGACTAATGTTAGGTGAAGTTGAAGATCTCTGGGATAAGGTAGCAATAGCAATGTACCCTTCAAGAAAAGCAATGTTTAAGATGATTAATGACCCCGATTACATATTAAGTGCTCAACATAGAGTTGCAGGACTAGAGGGTCAGCTCAATATCGAAACTTCTTTGATGTCTTCTGACTAAAATGTTAACTAAAGACCGAATAACACTTATAGGGGCACCTCCTTCACCCTATACAAGAAAGATGATAGCTCTTTTGCGCTACAGACATATTCCATATGAAATAATTTGGGGCAATCCTGGTGAACTTTTAGATGGTGAGGGTTCTTTTGCAGATCTAGGAATAAAGCCTCCTAAACCTGTTCTACTTCCTACATTTATCATGAGAGATGATAGAGGCAAGTTCCAAACAGTTACTGACTCAACGCCTATCATTAGAAGACTTGAAAATGAGTTTGAAGAAAGAAGTGTTATCCCAGATGATCCAGCATTATCTTTCCTTAATTATCTCTTTGAAGATTTTGGGGACGAATGGGTCACTAAGTATATGTTCCATTACAGATGGCACTTTGACAAAGATGCTGATAATGCTTCCTCAATTTTGCCATTGAATAATAAGGTTGATCTGGCAGATGATATTTGGAGGCTATTTAAGGAAGGTATAGGTTCAAGACAAATTGAAAGACTTTGGGTTGTGGGCTCAAACAACACCACTGCACCAATTATAGAAGAGAGTTACAAACGCTTCCTTGGGATCATGGAAAGGCATTTTAGTAATTTACCGTTCCTATTCGGGCACAGACCAAGTTCAGCTGACTTTGCAATTTATGGTCAACTCACTCAGTTAATTGGTTTAGATCCAACTTCTCGAGCAATCGCCCACGAAGTATCTCTCAGAACAGTAGCATGGATAAATAGTATGGAAGACCTCTCTGGTATAAATCCCAAGAAAAGTCCATGGGAAGCTTTAGAATCTTTACCCGAAAGCATGAAATTCCTCTTAAAAGAGATAGGCCATGTATATGTTCCTGCTCTATTGGCTAACAGCAAAGCCTTAGAAAACGGTGAAGAAACTTGGGAAGCTCAAATTGATGGATCTACCTGGACTCAAAAGACTTTTAATTATCAAGGTAAATGTCTTCAATGGATTAACCAAGAGTTCTACGACCTAACAGATCTTGATCAAAAGCGGATACTAGATCTCTTTAAAGGAACAGGTTGTGAGAAGTTACTAATGAAAGAGAAATAAATATGAAAATATTAAGAACACCGGATAAAAGTTTTGAAGGAATAACTGATTTCCCATATGAGCCTTGTTACACAAAAATCAAAACTAAAGACGGAAGTGAATTACGAATTCATCATATAGATGAAGGCCCAAGAGATGGTCCTATCTTATTGGCAATGCACGGCCAGCCAGTATGGTGCTACCTCTACTCGAAGATGATACCTTTTCTAACTGAAGCAGGAGTAAGAGTTATTGCTCCTGATTTACCTGGTTATGGAAAATCAGATAAGCCTGCTTCCAGAGATGATTACAGTTATCAAAATCAAGTAGATTGGATGGTGGATTGGTTAAATGCTAATAACTTTCGTGATATAACTTTCTTTGGTCAAGATTGGGGTGGATTAATCGGATTAAGAGTGGTTGCTAGAGAGGCTGATAGGTTTTCTAGAGTTTCTATGGGCAACACTGGTCTTCCATACAATCCAGATGTACCTAAAGAGGTTATTGAAGAAATAAAAATATTTAGAGCTAGCAATATAAAACTCCATCCTCTGTCCATGGCAAAACAGGTGCGTGAAATGGACAGTGGCAAAACACACCCTGGATTGAAATTCATGTATTGGCAAAAATTTTGTTGGGACACGGAAGACCTGCCCATAGGTTTCATACAATCTATGCAAATGGATAAGAGATCCATATTCTCATTAATTCTTAATTATATTTTTATTCTACTAGGAAAATATAGCGCCTCTCCCTTTAAGTCCTATATAGCAAAAGCATACGAGGCACCCTTTCCAGATCCAAGTTACAAGATGGGCCCTAGAGCAATGCCAAGTCAGGTACCAATAATTCCAGATCAATCTCTAGAAGAACAACGAAAGGCTAGAGAGTTTTTTTCTACTTGGGATAAACCTTTTCTAAGCGTCTTTGCTGGGGACGATCCTGTAACTAATGGTATTGAACAAGATGTATTAGAAATGTGTCCTAATGCTAAAAGTGCTCCCCAAATCGGAGGTGGACATTTTTATCAATGGACTAGACCGAAAGAGTTATCAGAGCTATTAACTAATTTTATTAAGGAAAACTAATGAATAGAGTTACGGAACATACAGGATCTAAATATCCAATCATACAAGCACCCATGGGATGGATAGCCAGGAGTCAATTGGCTTCTGCCGTTTGTAATGCTGGTGGTTTTGGAGTGATTGAAACATCTTCAGGTGAGGTAGATAACTGTAAAGCTGAAATAGAAAAGATGTCTGAATTAACTGATCAACCTTTTGGAGTAAATTTGCCATTACTCTTCTTAAGAGATGAAACTATGGTTGAATTCTGTGTTCAGCATGGAGTTAAATTTGTAACTACCTCAGCAGGTGATCCTTCAAAATATATCGATATCCTCAAATATGCAGGGATAACCGTTTATCATGCTGTTCCTAGTGTTGAAGGAGCTATAAAAGCTGCTAATTGTGGCGTTGATGGACTGGTAGTTGAAGGTACAGAGGGTGGAGGTTTTAAAAGTCCTGAAGAAGTAGGTCTTTTTGTATTAATACAAGCAATTAGGAAGCAAATAGATTTACCAATTATTGCAGCAGGTGGAATTGCAGATGGGGCTGGGATGGCAGCAGCTTTTGCAGTGGGTGCAGAAGGCATTCAAATGGGAACTAGATTTGTATCCAGCAAAGAAAGCCCTGTACATGATAATTTTAAAAATTATATTTTTGATTCTCCGCTTAACGGCACTTGGATACTCAATAAAACTTCTAAGCCTGTAATAAGAGCTCTCAGAACTGACTTCACAAAAGAAATCCTCGATGCAGGAGAGATGGACATGACTGCTATGGGAAAAATCCAAGACTTGTATTTCGGAGGTGATATGAATGCTGCTCCTGCTCTTTCTGGCCAGTCAGTCGGTTTGATTGATGGCGTTAAATCAGCTGAAGAAATAATCCAAGACACTATAAAAGAGTTTAATGAGACATGCTCTAAGCTTGGTGCGTTTCAATTATGAGAATGTTCAATTTTAATTTACTACCTTCGCCTGCCGACAATATGTACAGAGGTAATAAGGTTGCTTTGTGGCTCTTCATAGCTTTTGTCTGCCTAATGACATGGAGGTCAATAATCCACATGTTCTTTGAAGAATACGGAATGCATGGAATTGCAAACTTAATTGTTTTATCGGGTGAGCCTGATCCTATGCCCCTTATTTATATGTTTTTTTCTTTATGGGGATTTGCTCAAGTAATTTTTTGTGGGGTGTCTTGGGTTGTGATCTTAAGATATAAATCTTTGATACCTTTGATGTACCTATTTTGGTTAATTGAATGGTCAGGGAGACTTTTTCTCTACCCTTTGCTTGGAAAATCAGCATTAGCCAACGGTATGTACTCTTCTGGGAATACACCAGGAGTTGAAGGTGCTCCTTACGTAACTGTTTTATTAATAGTGCTACTAGTTCTCTCTATGAGAGAACAAAGTAAGAAGTAAACTTTAAATGGTTAACAAGCTATCTTACTCTTTTCTATTACTGGTTTTTTCTGGATTGTTAATTTGGGAATACAAGGTAAATCTAATCATATGGACACTGCCAAAAATTATGAATTTTGTAAATCCAATTCAAGAGAACATTCCTACGAATTGGAATGAAGGACCCATACAAATTTCTGATAAAAACGATTCTAGACCAAATATCATTTTAATTTTGGCAGATGATATGGGTTACAACGATATTTCTTTGCATAATGGCGGTGCAGCAGATGGATCTCTCCAGACTCCTCATATTGATTCATTAGCGAAAAATGGTATTTGGTTTTCAAGAGGCTATGCCGCTAATGCCACTTGTGCACCATCTAGAGCTTCAATAATGACTGGAAGATACCCTACAAGATTTGGTTTTGAATTTACCCCCGTTCCTGATGCTGGAAGGATTGTTCTATCTTGGCTTGCGGAAGAGGATGACTCAGAATTAAAAGCAAGAATTGATAGAGAATTGGCAATGAACTTGCCTCCATTTATGGAGCAAGGTATGCCTTCTGAACAGATAACCATCGCAGAGGTATTAAAGGATGCAGGATATTACACAGCCCATATTGGAAAATGGCATCTTGGCCATGCAGGTGGAATGGATCCTTTAAGCCAAGGATTCGTAGACTCTTTATCTTTGGGAGGTGCATATTATTTACCAGAAGACCATCCGGATGTAGTTAATGCAAAATTTGAAACTGGCATCGATAAAATGGTTTGGAGTTCAGGTCAATATTCTGCTAGGTTCAATGAAGGAGATCCTTTTGCACCAGATAAATATGTAACTGATTACTACACAGACGAAGCTCTAAAAGTAATTGAAAAAAATCAAAATAGACCATTCTTCTTATATCTAAGTCATTGGGCAATTCACAATCCTTTGCAAGCTTTAAGGAGTGATGTAGAACAAATGAGTTACATGTCTGGACATAACCTTCAAGTATATTCGGGGATGATAGCTGCACTTGATAGAAGTGTCGGAAAGATTATTAAGAAATTAAAAGAATTAAAAATTTATGGTAAAACTATGATCATCTTTACTAGTGATAATGGCGGTGCTAATTACATCGAATTAAAAGATATTAATAAACCTTACAGAGGGTGGAAAATAAGTTTTTTTGAAGGAGGGATAAGAGTTCCATTTATTATTAGCTGGCCTGATGAGATAAGCCCAGGATTAATATCTGACAGTGCTGTGCATCATTTTGATATCTTTCCAACAATTGTTTCGGCTACGAACGCCATAACATCTAAAGAAAAAAAATTAGATGGGGTTAATTTGTTGCCGTATATAAAAAAGGAGAATTCTGATGATCCCCATGAAACGCTTTTTTGGCGATCTGGAAATCATCAATCAGTCTTACATGGAAAATGGAAATACATAGTTAGTAAAAAAGAAAACATGCGCTGGTTATTTGATACTTCAATAGATCCCTTAGAAAAAAATAACCTCTTTCAAAGCCATACTAAAGAAGCTCAAATGATTGAAAAACTCTTAGCAAAATTTAATTCTGAACAAAAAGAACCTTTATTCCCTTCTGCATTTGAAGCTCCTATTTTGATAGACAAGTACGATGGACAGGCCTATGAGGAAGGTGATGAATATATTTATTGGTCTAATTAATTATTGAATGAGAATATTAAAACATTGATGTTTATAAATTCATCATTCTATATACTAAGTTTCTAAATTTATGGAGGAGATATGAAAACAAAAATCACTGAACTTTTTGGAATTGATCATCCTATCATTCAAGGAGGAATGCATTATGTTGGTTTTGCTGAATTAGCTGCTGCAGTATCAAATGCAGGCGGACTAGGAATCATTACAGGTCTTACACAAGGAACACCAGATAAACTAGAAGCTGAAATAAAAAAATGTCAAGATTTAACAGATAAACCATTTGGAGTTAACCTTACATTTCTACCTTCTCTTACTCCGCCTGATTACCCTGGTTTAATAGAAGTTATTATTAATACTGGTGTGAGAATCGTTGAAACAGCAGGAAGAAATCCTGCTGTTTATATGCCAGCGATGAAAGATGTAGGTATTAAAGTTATCCATAAATGTACTTCAGTCAGACATTCAATTAAGGCTCAAGATATAGGATGTGATGCAGTTTCTGTAGATGGTTTTGAATGCGGGGGGCACCCAGGAGAAGATGATATCCCTAATTTTATTCTATTACCTAGGGCTGCAGATGAATTAGATATTCCTTTTGTTGCTTCTGGAGGCATGGCTGACGCTAGGAGCCTTGTAGCAGCAATGGCCTTGGGTGCAGAAGGTATGAATATGGGAACAAGATTTATTGCTACAAAAGAAGCTCCTGTCCATCAAAATGTAAAAGAGGCTATAGTGAATGCTTCTGAATTAGACACTAGATTAATCATGAGATCCCTTACAAATACAGAGAGAGTCCTAAACAATCCAGCAGTTGAAAGTCTTATGGCTAAAGAAAAGGCATTGGGTGATGATTTAACATTTGAAGATATAATCGATGAAGTTGCAGGGGTCTATCCAAAGGTAATGATGGAAGGAGAACCTGAAGCTGGGGCTTGGTCTTGTGGTATGGTAGCTGGGCTTGTGAGCGACATACCAAGTGTCAAAGAGTTGATTGATAGGATAATTTCAGAAGCAGACTCAATAATTGATTCTCGCTTAAAGAATGCTTTATAGGATAATTCGACCTTTACTTATAGGATTTGGGCTTCTACTCACCAGTCTAATATTCTTATTACTTGGCATCGCTTTCAATTGGTTTGGGAGCTATACCGGGACAGGAACAATAGAGTTAACTAAAAGCGATGTTCGACAGCAATCTCCTCAGTATATATTTGAAGGTTCCTCAAAAAAACAAATTCTATTTGGAGACCTTCACGTACATACAACTTATTCTCTTGATGCTTTAACCCTAAATTTTCCAATAGCTCAAGGAGAAGGCGCACATCCTGTTGCTGATGCCTGTAATTACGCAAGATTTTGCGCTAATTTAGATTTCTTTGCAGTTACTGATCATGCAGAATGGTTAACAAAAAGAGAATGGAAAGATAGTCTTGAATCTATACAACAATGCGAAAAGGTTTCGTCTAATTTAGATAAACCTGCTGTTGTTCCTTTCCTGGGATGGGAATGGACCCAAACCTCCTTAAACAGAGAGTCACATTATGGTCATAAAAATATCATTATCAAAAGTATCGAAGATAACAAAGTACCATCGAGACCAATTTCTGCATCTGGTTTTGATGATGCAGCTAATGCGAGCACACTAATAGTAGCAGCTGCTGTTGCCTTCGATTTCCCCAATAGAAAACATTACTTTGATTGGAGGTATAAATCTCTTGTAGCAAACTCGTACAGTACCTGCACTAGTGAAAAAGAAGAATCTAAGACTTCTCACGACTGTTATATAAAAGCTCAAACGCCTTCTGATCTTTTCAAGAAATTAAAGAAATTAGATACAGATTTACTAGTTATTCCTCACGGAACTTCGTGGGGAGTAACTTCACCACCACTAAGCTCTTGGGAAAATCAGCTAAAACCAGGCCATCAGAACGAAGAGTTCAATAGATTAATAGAAATTTATTCAGGCCATGGAAATAGTGAAGAATACAGGCCCTGGCGTTCTTTAGAATTAAATAATAATGGTAACTTATCATGCGCCCAGCCCACTAAAAATTACATACCGGATTGTTTTCAAGCAGGCGAAATTATAAGAGAGAGATGCAGAGTAGCAGCTGGTTCAACTGAGGAATGTAATAAAAGAGCTGAAGAAGCTAAGTCGATATTTGTTAAATCTAACCCTCTAGGTCTTTTTTCCGTTCCAGGATACGATCCCTTTGAATGGAAAGATTCAGGCCAATGCAAAGATTGTTTTTTACCAGCTTTTGATTATCGTCCAAAAATGTCTGCTCAATATGCTTTAGCTTTATCAGATTTTTCTAGTGATAAAACAATTAGATATAGATATGGGTTTATTGGTTCAAGTGATAATCATCAAGCTAGACCTGGGAATGGATTTAAAGAAAATCAGAGGAAATTAAACAGTGAAGCAAGAGCCGATATGGATAATGAAATAGGAAGAAACTTACTGAATCCAAGACTCTCCGATCCTAGATTACCTCGCTCTGAAGAAGTATATTTAGATCTAGAATCACAACCAGGCTTACCTCTTCAATCTGAGAGAGGTTCATCTTTCTTATATACGGGTGGATTGGTTGCTGCTCACTCAAAATTTATGGATAGAGAAAATATATGGGATTCTATGAATAATCGCGAAGTTTATGCCACTAGTGGAGAAAGAATTTTGTTGTGGTTTGATCTTATAAATGCACCAAACGAAAAAATTGCTCCTATGGGAACAGAGCTTTTCTTAGAAGAAAATCCTACATTTAGAGTCCAGGCAGTAGGGGCACAGAAACAACTTCCTGGATGTGTTATGAATTCTTCAAAAGAAAATAAAGAAATAATTGAACGACTTTGTAAAGGAGAATGCTTTAACCCTTCAGATGAAAGAAAAATAATTTCTCGAATAGAGGTTGTGAGAATAAGACCTCAAATATACAAAGACGAGCCCATAGATACGTTAATAGAAGACCCTTGGAAAACATTCTTATGTGAACCTTCCCAAGAAGGCTGTTCTGTTGAATTCTCTGATGAAAAATTTATCAGCGCTAATAGAGAAATAATTTATTATGTAAGGGCAATTCAAGAACCCTCTCAAGGTATAAATGGAGGTCAGTTAAATTGCGAGACTAATCAATCAGGCCAATGTATTGAAATAAATTTATGCGGAGATCCAAAAGGCAAAGGAACTGGAGAATGCTTAAGTGAAATAGAAGAAAGAGCATGGTCTTCTCCAATATTTGTAAAAAATATTAATGAGATTTAATTATCTTATCTAAGATAGCATTTACATACTTATAACCATCCTGAGAACCATATTTTTTAGTTAGTCTAATACTTTCATCAATTATTATTGGTTTATCTAATTTAGTGGATGTTAACTCGTAAATAGCCAACCTAATTATGTTCTTTTCTACTGGATCAATTGAAGATAAATCTCTATCTATATATCTATTTAATAATTCGTCAATATTATCCATAGACTTTACAACCCCACTCAAGAGATCTTCAAAATGTGGATACCTCTCTAACATTTCATTATCTTTTAACAATTCATCTAATCTTGAATTTGATAACTCCATCTCGTACAAAGCTTGTACAACTTTGTCTCTAGACCTCAAAGGTGAAGTGTTCTCTTTAGTTTTCATGAATTAAGTTAGAGATTTTCAAGCATCTGCATTGCAGTCTTAGCAAATTCCTTGCCTTTGTTCATTTTTGATGGATCAATTCTTTCCTCTGCTTCATCCAAGTTGTTAGTAGTTAGTACACCAAAAATCACAGGCCTTAGTAATTCGAGAGAGAGATTTATAATGGCTTGGGAGCAAGAATTACAAATAAATTCAAAATGAGGTGTATCTCCTTTTATTACAACTCCCAAACAGATTATCGCGTCAACATCATCTTTACGTGAGACACTTTTTGCTCCTAAAGGCAACTCAAACGCACCTGGTACTCTTAAGGTTGTTATATTTACTTCTTTAACACTATTATTTAAAAGCTCTTTCTTGGCTTCTGAAAGCATTATTTCAGTAAGCTTGCTATTCCAGTTAGTGTAAACTAGTGCATATTTAGCATCTTGAGAAGAGCTTGATAAAACAATATTGTCTAGACTTAATTCATTCATTAGTTTATAAATTCAGTTATCTCTAAGTCAAAACCTGTCAAAGGATATTTCACGTTAGCCCCAAGCAATCTAATCTTAGATAGGCCTAAATCTTTTAAAATCTGTGCTCCTACACCTATAATTCTATTATCTGTGGTGTCAGATTTATTGTGCTTTTTGTTTCCTTTTAAGAAGGAAACATTCTCTAAAATCTCTAAAGGAGTCTCTTTATATGAAAGTAAAAGCAAAACACCCCTACCTTCCTTTTCTATTTTGTTCATAGCTTGAGATGCGGACAATCTACTGCCAAACTCATTTATGCCCATAACATCTTGGAGTGTATTTGTTTGCTGAACTCTTACCAATACATTCGTTGTATTAACAATATCTCCTTTAACAAGAGCTAAATGGATATCATGACTAATAGTGTCCTCATAAACGAACAATTCAAAATCCCCTAACTGAGAACTTATTGAAGTTTTGTCTTTAAGCTTAACGCTCTTTTCACTTACGTTTCTATAATGTATTAAATCTGCAATAGTCCCAATTTTAAGATCGTGTTTTGCTGCAAAAGCCTCTAAGTCTTTTCTTCTGGCCATAGTGCCGTCATCATTCATTATCTCTACAATTACTGCAGAAGGGCTTAATCCAGCTAATTTTGCTAAGTCTGGACCAGCTTCAGTGTGGCCTGCTCTAGCTAGCACACCTCCTTTTGCAGCCCTCAAAGGGAAAACATGTCCTGGTTGAACAATATCTTGGGGCTTAGCATCCTTCTTAACTGCAGCTTTTATGGTTGTAGATCTATCTGCAGCAGATATACCTGTAGTAACACCTGTAGCTGATTCAATAGAAACAGTAAATGCTGTTCCCAGCTCAGTTCCATTGTTCTTTACCATTTGCTCTAGGCCTAACTGTTCGCACCTTTCTTCATCTAAAGCTAAACAAATAAGTCCTCTAGCATAGGTTGCCATAAAATTAATTGCATCAGGAGTTACTTTATCGGCAGCAAGAATTATATCTCCCTCATTTTCTCTGTCTTCGTCATCCATCAAAATTATCATCTTTCCTTCAGAGATTTCTTCTATTAGTTCTGGGATTGTATTAAGGCTCATATTAGTACTTTGGCATTAGGATAATTTTTTTATCAATTCCTTTATTTTCTACGGACAATAATTCTAAAGCAATTTTACCTACTTGTTTATTCCTTCCTTCTAAATTTATAAAGTTAACTCTATTTCCTCCTAATACTTTAGGAGCCTGATAGATTACAAGTTCATCGATTAGCTTCAATGAGAATAATTCGTATAAAAGGCTAGCTCCACATTCTATTAAAAGATAATTGATATGGTTAGACCCTAAGTCATTTAATACTTTTACTAAATCTTGGCCTTGGTTATTTGATTCATTATGAATTTGTAATTTATTATTAGTTGTGAGCTTTCTATTACTCGATGTATACAAGGTTGTTTTACCCCCATCATTGAATATCCTTTCCCTTCCAGAAAAATTAGAGTTCCTAGAAACTATGCATCTAAGAGGATTCTTAAACTGCTTATCTAACCTGACAGTTAAGCTTGGATCATCCCTTCTTATAGTATTTCCTCCTGTCATTATTGCATCAGAAAATGATCTTAGGATGTGAACATCCTCTCTCGATTCTTTAGATGTAATCCACTTGCTTTCACCATTCTTAAGTGCAATACCTCCATCCAGTCCTATTGCTATCTTTGCTAAAGTATAAGGCCTTCCTTTTTCAATCCTTGAGAAGAATCCTTTGTTAATATCTCTTGCCTCTTTCTTCAGTATTCCTATTTCTACCTGTATTCCTTGATTTCTTAAATTATTAATTCCTTCTTGTGAGTTATCTGAACTAGCAATAAAAACTTTTTGTAAGCCCGACTTAATTATTTCATTTACGCAAGGAGGTGTATTTCCTTGTCTACTACAAGGCTCTAAGGTTACATACATCGAACTTTTTGTAAGGAGTTCTTGTGAAGAGTCTCTGTATTTCTTTTTAACATCATTTATGGCATTTATCTCAGCATGCTCTTTGCCATAACCTTTATGCCATCCCTTTCCAATAACCTGTCCTTCATGCACTATCACACAGCCAACCATTGGGTTTGGGTTAGTTTTTCTTTGCCCTTTTAGAGCTAAATTTAGGGCCAGAGTCATATGCTCTTTATCTAGAGACATATTTTAATCGCCTGTTAACTTCTCTACTTCTTCACTAAATTCAGTTATATCTTCAAACCTTCTATATACAGAAGCAAAGCGGATAAAAGCTACCTCATCTAATTTACGTAAATTTTGCATCACAATCTCACCTATCAATCTAGAAGGTATTTCTCTCTCCCCTGAAGACCTTATCTCTTTCTTTATGTCTTCTATGAGTGTCTCAACCTCTTCTTCACCAACAGGTCTTTTTTCTAAAGCTCGGAACAAACCTTCTCTAAGCTTTTGTTCATTGAATGGTTCACGAGTATTATTCTTCTGCTTAATTATTTTAGGCATAAGCAGTTCTGCTGTCTCAAATGTAGTAAAGCGTTCACTGCATTTCGGACATTCTCTCCTCCTCCTAATCTGTGATCCTTCAGCAATTAGACGAGAATCAATAACTTTGGTATCTGAGAAACTACAATAAGGACAATGCATCTTAATTATTTATAGACTGGAAACCTAGAGCAAATATTATTAACTCTATCTCTAACTTCTCTAATTAGTTGTTTATTGTCTAGATCTAGTAAGATTTCACCAATCCAAGACGAAACCTCCTTGACCTCTTCTTCTTTAAATCCTCTTGTAGTTGCTGCTGGCGTTCCAATTCTTAATCCACTAGTTATAAAAGGAGTGTGAGGATCGTTAGGCACAGTATTTTTATTCACAGTTATATGAGCTTCACCAAGAGCTAAATCTGCATCTTTCCCAGTAATCCCTTTATCTATAAGATCTACTAAAAACATATGATTTTCGGTACCATTAGAAACTATCTTGATGCCTTGGTCCATAAAGTTTCGGGCCATTGCCTTAGCATTTAACATTACTTGTTTTTGATATATTTTAAACTCGTCTTCAAGAGCTTCTTTAAAACATACAGCTTTAGCAGCTATAACATGCATTAATGGGCCTCCTTGAGTTCCAGGAAATATAGCCGAATCTAGCCTCTTATGAATTTCTTCATTTTTTCTTGCTAGAATTAGGCCTCCTCTCGGGCCTCTTAAAGTTTTATGCGTTGTTGTTGTAACTACATCTGCGAAAGGTATCGGAGAGGGATAAAGTCCTGCAGCGATTAAACCTGAAACATGAGCCATATCAACTAAAAGAAATGCACCAACTTCGTCACTTATCTCTCTAAATATCTTCCAGTCTACTATTCCAGAATAAGCTGAGAATCCTGCAACTATCATCTTAGGTCCGTGTTTTTTTGCTAGATCTCTTACTTCATCATAGTCTATTTCTCCTGTTTCAGAATTCAATCCGTACTGAAAGGCTTGATAAGTTTTCCCAGAAAAATTTACTTTGGAACCATGCGTTAAGTGACCTCCATGATCCAGACTCATTCCTAATATTACATCTCCAGCTTCACATAAAGCTAGATATACAGCTGAATTAGCACTGGCCCCTGAATGTGGCTGAACATTTGCAAAATCTGCTTGGTATAACTTTTTTGCTCTGTTGATGGCCAGTTCTTCAGCTAAATCTACATTCTCACACCCGCCGTAATATCTCTTACCAGGATATCCTTCTGCATATTTATTAGTTAGGACAGATCCCTGAGCCTCTAAAACTCTTTTAGAAGTATAATTTTCAGAAGCAATAAGTTCGATATGAGTCTCTTGCCTTATATTTTCATTAGATATTGCTTTCCATAACTCTGGATCAAACTCCTGTATAGATTGATTTATTTTAAGCATATTTTTGTATAAATTAAGTAATGAGAATTCATTTAATTATACAGAATCAACTTCTAGTTCTCAGAAATTTTTAGGGCTTATTTACTAAAATAGGAGACTTCCTATTTTTATTTATTTCTGAACATATCATGCAAGACCTGCCATCACAGCCCCTAGCTGTGCAATGTTCTCTGCCGAAGTATATAAATTGTAGATGTAATTTATTCCAATTCTCTATTGGAAAACCTTTCTTGAGATCCTGCTCAGTATTAAGTACATTTTTTCCTTTAGTTAAGCGCCATCTCTGTGCAAGTCTATGAACATGAGTATCTACTGGGAAAGCAGGGTGATTAAAGCCCTGACTCATGACCACTGAAGCTGTCTTATGTCCTACACCCGGAAGTGATTCTAAATCCTGATAATTCTGAGGAACTTTTGAATTATGCTTATCTATTAGAATTTTTGAAAGTTCAAGAATAGCCTTAGATTTTTTAGGTGATAAACCACAAGGTTTAATAATATCTCTTACATCATCAAAACTTAAATTAATCATATCTTTGGGATTATCTGCAAAGGAAAATAGTACTGGACTAACTTGATTAACTCTTTTATCAGTACATTGTGCTGAGAGAACCACTGATATTAATAAGGTATAAACAGAAGTGTGATCTAAAGGTATAGGTGTCTCTGGATAAAGTTCTTCAAGCTGCTCCATAATATATATAAACCTTTGTTTTTTGTTCATTCTGCTAAAATATAATTAGTATGTTCAAAAGAAGACCTCTAAAGATTCTATATTATCTACAAGAAAGACTAAAAAAAGAAAATAATAATACTTTAAGAATGCTCTCAACTTATCAAGCATATCTAAAAAACGAGGCTTCTGAAGAAGATATTATTGAAGCTAATCTCCAACTAAATGAATTATTAAAAGATCTAAGCCTAGGCCTCTTAAGTTCACTACCCTTTTCCCCCATAACCATTCCTTTTTTGGCTAAAATAGCAAAAAAATACGATGTAGATATATATCCTGAGTGGTTTAAAAAAGATTAAGTCTTAGGTTCTATAAGAGAAATAGAAGATTTATCAAGATCTCTTGAAATCACGAAGTATTCTTTTCTAGAAAAATTTACATTAGTCAATTCAACTTTGAATATATCACCTTCACGAAAACCTTTTATAAGCTTTATAGAGTCTCCTCTTCTGGTTTTATAAATATCTCTTCCATCTACTGCCCCATAATCAATAAATTCTGTGAGAGAGTAATTAAGTTCTCTAGCCATATATGCCCTAGTTGCATCTCCCTTGTAGTGATAAAGAATTAGCTCATTAGATCTATTTAGAATTAACTCATCTCCAGAAACAAAACCTTTGTCTTCGGAGTAAACGGAAAAGGTTAAATGTAAACAAAGAAAAGTTATGATTGTTACCTTGAGCATATTATTTAATTATTTCATCTCTTATTATCGTATCACCTCTTTCAGGACCGGTCGATATCATAATTACAGGAACTCCACATATTTCTTCTATGATAGAAATAAAATTTTTTGCATTTTGTGGTAGATCTTCATAACGCTTACACCCTGCTGTTGTCTCTTTCCATCCAGGAAAAGTTTCATATATAGCTTCTACATCATCAATGTCCATGGCTTCCAATAGATCGTCAAGATCGTTCTTGCTGTTGTACTTTGTACATATCTTGACCTCATCAAAGCCATCCAAGATATCAATTTTAGTTATACACAGACCGTTAATCCCATTTATCCTTACAGCGTGCGATAAAAGAACAGCATCAAGCCATCCACACCTTCTTGGCCTTCCTGTCGTTGCTCCTACCTCCCCACCTTTTTTAGCTATCTTCTTACCTATACTATCAAATAGTTCTGTAGGGAATGGCCCCTCTCCAACTCTTGTAGTATAGGCTTTTGCAATTCCTAAAGAGTAATCAATCTCAGTTGGGCTAATACCCACTCCTGGAGCGATGCCTCCAATTGATGAATTGCTAGAAGTTACGTAAGGATAAGTCCCTAAGCTTACATCAAGTAAGGCCCCTTGCGCCCCTTCAAAAAGAATTTTTTTACCTGAATCAATTAAATTTCTTACTTCACTAATTATATTTCCTTTATAAGGTTTTAGTTTGTCAGCAAAGATATTGTTTTCTTCAATTAATTTATGTTTATCAAAAGTATCCGAGTTGTATGAGTGCTTAAAGATAAAATTATAATAATCTAAAGCCTCTTCTATCTTCGATTCTAATTTTTTAGATTGATATAAATCAGTTACCCTTATAGCCCTTCTTCCAACTCTGTCTTCGTAAGCAGTTCCTATACCTCTGCCGGTTGTCCCAATCTTAGTAGATTTATTTGATTTTTCTCTAAGCTGATCAAGCTTAATATGGTATGGCTGAATTAAACTACAAGCCGTACTGATAAAAAATCTTCCTTCAACTTCGCCGATTAATTCTTTTGCATCTTCAATTTCTTTAAATAATGCTTCTAAGCTTATAACTACTCCTCTGCCTAAAAAACATTTTATATTTTTGTGACATATGGCCGAGGGCAGCAGATGGAAAACTATTTTTTTTCCATCAACGAAAAGAGTGTGCCCTGCATTATGTCCTCCTTGATACCTTACAGCGGCATCAAGATCTTTAGATAAATTATCTACTACCTTGCCTTTTCCTTCATCCCCCCACTGAAGACCTAATAATGAAATAGTTTTTATCATCCTTTAGTTTTCTCTAGTAAATTTTCTACTGCCAATAAATCTAGATCAAAGCCAACAGCAGGTCTTGCAGAGTTCTTGCTTTTTCTTAAGCCATCATATCTTCCTCCTTTAGCAAGGCTATAACCTGCTTCATCATTATAGGCAGAAAAAACTATGCCAGTGTGGTATTTAAATCCATGTAACTCTCCTAGATCAAAATGAAGTTTTGTTTCTTGATCAAGATTTAATTTCTTTGTAACGTTATTGAGGTGTTCTATAGGTTCCAGGACAGAATCTTCTAGAGATCCAAAAACATTTTTAGCTTTCTCAAGAATAGTTTGATCTCCATACAGTTCACATAAATTCATTAAGATATCTTCAATCCAAGGTTCTGTTTTATCTGGCAACAAAGACAGCATATCCGTTTGAGATTTTTGACTTATTGCCTTATCTATTTTAGTCCAATCCAAGTTAATGTTATTTTGAATAACATTCCTAACTTGATTCATAAAACCAGCATGACCTAAATTAACAGTAATACTTGATAGGCCTACTTTATTTAAACTTTTAACCATCAACTGAATACTTTCTAACTCGGCTGTAATTCCTGCAGCCCCAAATATTTCAGCCCCAACCTGTATAGTAGTTCTCGATCTTAAAACTTGAGGTCTTTTCTTCTTAACTACATCTCCTGCATAGCAAAGTTTAACTTCATTTTCAGAAGGTATTCTATAAGCATCTATCCTAGAGGCTTGCTCTGAAATATCTGGCCTGATAGATAATTCTTTACCAGTAAGATCATCTTTAAATGAAAAAGCATAGGAAGAAAGCTCTTCATGGGCTTCACCTCCTAAGGTTTCTGAAAGCTCTATGAGTGGCGGAATAATGAATTGGTATCCTTCAGAAATATATAAATCTATCAAATCTCTTCTCAAGCCTTCTACCTTTATAGCCCTTGGAGGAAGGAGCTCATCTACTCCGTCAGGTAGAGTCCAGCGGATTTTAGAGTTCATCTAGTTAGATTGAGCTTTAGAGTTGTCCAAATACTTAAAGAAATCACTATCTGGATTTATTAACAAAATATCCTCTTTGTTATTAAATGTTGACTGATAAGCTTTTAAACTTCTAGTGAAATCATAAAATTCAGGATCTTTAGAATAAGCGTTTGCATAAGTTGCTGTAGCTACTGCATCACCATTCCCTTTTATTTCTTCAGCTTCTCTATAAGCATCTGCAAGTATAATTGTTTTCTCTTTATCGGCTGATGCCGTTATCTTAGCTGCAACTTCGTTACCTTGAGCCCTTAACTCACGAGCTAGCCTTTGTCTCTCTGTTCTCATCCTATTAAAAACTGAATCGCTTACTTCTCTAGGAAGATTGATTTTCTTTACTCTTAAGTCTATAACTCTTACCCCTAATTCTTGAATAGCTATTCTGTTCAAATCTTTAGAGAGCTTATCCATCAATTCATCTCTTTGCCCAGAAACGACTTCAATTACAGTTCTTGTACCGAACTCATTTCTTAAACCAGCATCAACCCTTTGAATTAAAAGTCTCTTTAATCTCTCTTCATCTCCTCCGGTAGTGGTGTAATACTTAGCTACGTCAGATACTCTCCATTTAACAAAAGAGTCAACTTCAAGGGCCTTCTTTTCTGATGTAAGGTAGCTCTGAGGATCTGCATCTAAAGTAAGAATCCTGGAATCAAATTTCCTAACTGAATTAATGATAGGGAGCTTAAAATGAAGCCCTGGAGAAACATCAGCTTCCACTATTTCTCCAAATCTTAGCTTTACAGCTCTTTCTGTCTCTTTTACTACAAAAATAGACTGGCTTAACAGAATTACTAATAAGAAAAGAAAAGCTGAAAGAAAAATGTTTAAAGATTTCATTTCTAATTCCCCCCCTGCTGTCTGTTCCTTCTTCTAATTTCCTCGATAACCTGATTTGTTAAATCTCTTATAGAAGGAGAGTTATTGTTAGTGCTATTAGTTGAAGGGATATCAAAACTTTCTAAGTTACGCGAAGACTGTGCTATTTTATCCAAGGGAAGGTAAAGAATATTATTACCTCCTTCAACATCTATCATTACCTTGGTACTGCTAGACATGACTCCCTGAATAGATTCCAGATACAGCCTATTCCTAGTAACATCAGGAGCTTTTTTATATTCTGAAAGAAGTAGATTAAACCTTGTTGCATCTCCTTCTGCTTCAGCTATAACTTGTTCTCGATAAGCTTCTGCTTGCTGAAGCATTTTTTGTGCCTCTCCTCTAGCTTCAGGCAGTAATCCATTTGCATATGTTTCAGCCTCATTACGAGCTCTAACTTCATCTTCTCTTGCTTTAATTACATCATCAAAAGATGCTTGTACTTCATTTGGAGGAGAAGAATCTTCAATGTTTACAATTAAGACTTCGAGTCCTGTACTATATCTATCCAAGTACCTTTGTAGGCGAATTCTCACCTCTTGAGCAATTTGCTCCCTTCCTGTAGTTAAAGCGTCATCCATAATTGATCCACCTATTACATGTCTTAAGGCACTTTCTGTAGCCTGAGCTAAACTTGCATCTGCTTCTCTAATATCTAAAACGTATTTTTTTGGGTCAGCTATTTGGTATTGAACTGAAACAGTTACATCTACAATATTCTCGTCCTTAGTAAGCATTTGAGCATCGTGCCTGTGTGGTCTAACTCTAACAACGTCTACTATTTCCCAACTATCTATAATTGGGGGATTCCACCTAAGGCCAGGTCCTTTTACCTCTAAAAACTTACCCAGTCTTAAAATGATAGACCTTTCTGCTTGCTCTACTTGATAAACCCCAAAACCCAACCACAGTAAAACCAAAATACTGAAAAAAGAGAATAGGTTTTTTGCAGAAAAGCTTTTACCACCAGAGGAGCCATTACCTCCGCCCCCTAAAATAGAATTTAAACCTTCTCTAAATTTCTTTATTACCTCATCTATCTCGGGTGGCTGGTCTTTCCTGCCCCAAGGATCTTTATCGTTATTTCCATTCCAAGACATTAAATTGCTTCCTGTAAATTTTCTTTATTATAAAAACTATGTTCTTCCTCTGGTAAAATCTGTTGTAATTCTTTTTTACCTATATCTATCTCTAATTGTATCAGACCTGCATCTGTAGTTCTCTCTGAAATTACTTTTCCTGAAGAATATAATTTTGCTCTTATATTGCCCATTTCAGGTGTGAGTGAGATCCATCCTTTAAAATTTTGTCCATTAATTAAAAAATCTATTCTCTTAAGAAGATCATCAATACCATCACGTGTCTTACTTGAAATCCAAATTCTAGGACTATCTTTAGCTCTAGGCAAAGATAATTCTGTTAGGTCCAGTTTATCAATTTTGTTATTTACTAAAATTGTAAGTTTGTCTGATAGATCTAATTCTCTTAAAAGATTCTCAACTTCCTTTATTTTAAAGCCGTGATCTGGGTCTGATATGTCCACAACATGCAAGAGAAGGTCTGCAGATTTAAGTTCATCCAAAGTACCTTTAAAGGACTCAACGAGTTGAGTTGGTAAATGCGATATAAAACCAACGGTATCAGTGAAAAGGATATTCCTTAAACTTTTTGTAGAATTCTTTCTTGTTACTGAATCTAAAGTAGCAAAAGGTTTGTTTGCTACGTACTTTGAGTTCCCAGTAAGTAGATTAAATAGGGTAGTTTTGCCAGCATTAGTGTAACCAACTAATGAAACTATCTTGCTTCTACTCTTTTTTCTAGAATAACGATTCACTGTTTTTTGTTTATGATCTTTATAAAGCTTTTTTTTGATATGTTTAATTCTATTACCTATCAATCTTCTATCCGTTTCTAATTGAGTTTCACCTGGTCCTCTTAAGCCAATCCCACCCTTTTGTCTTTCTAGATGACTCCACCCTCTAACTAATCTTGTTGAAAGGTGATTGAGTTGTGCTAATTCAACTTGCAATTTACCTACATGGCTTTTAGCTCTTGTTGCAAAAATGTCTAAGATTAATCCCGTTCTGTCCAGAACTCTTGCCTTTAAAATCATCTCTAAGTTTCTTTCCTGAGAAGGAGATAGATCATGATTAAATATTACTAATTCAATTTTATATTCTTTAACTAATTTTCTAATTTCATTAACCTTCCCAACTTTCAAAAATAATTTAGCAGTTGGTTGATCTAAATTCACTTCCATCGATGATTCAATTTGAACCCCTGAAGAAAAGCATAATTCATAGAACTCTTCAGAAGCCTTAAGAGGCCTGAGTCTTGATAACTCATCAGTTCTATTTATGTTTACGGCTATAGTCTTAATTTTCTATCCCTATATTTATTTTATTCTCTCCATGATATATGAAACTCTATCTTCTATTGCATCTGAAATAGAAATAATATCATCTAAAGACCTAATCCATGTCATCTGTCTTTTTGCAAATTGTCTAGTAGAATTTATAGCTTTAGTAACCATTTCATCATAGGAAATTTCGTTATCAAGAAATTGACAAACTTGTTTATAGCCAATTGAATTTAACGATTGGCTATTTTTATCCACTCCTTTCATGGATAGAATATCTTCCACTTCATTTACTAAACCTTGTTCAAGCATCTGTTTAAATCTTAAAGAAACTTTACTTCTATGCTCTTCTCTACTTTCTGGAATTAAAGCAAACTTATGGACCTTTAAATCAGTAGAATTTCTATTATTCTTAGAATGAATTTTAGAAAGAGGAATTTGTGTTAGTCTAAAAACCTCTAAAGCTCTTTGAATTCTTTGTGAATCATTTGGGTGAATTCTTTTAGCTGATATGGGATCAATTTCTTCTAGTTTCTTATGCAAGGCATTCCATCCATTCTTAAGAGCTTCTTTTTCTATCTCTTGCCTTATTTGATTGCTTTTAGGAGGTAAAATAGATAGGCCTTCAAAAATACTCTTAAAATAAAGCATGGTACCTCCAACTAATATAGGAATTTTTTTTATTTTATTTGTATCTTCTATAGCCTTTAAGCAGTCTTTTCTATAAAGCCCTGTTGAATAGTTCTCTGCGGGAGGGATAATATTAATTAGTTTATGAGGATGCTTATTTAAAATAGATTCGGACGGTTTTCCACTTCCTATATCAAGATTTTGATAAACCTGTACAGAGTCTACACTTATTAATTCACTAGGAATTAGATTGTTAAGCTTAATAGCTAGATCAGTTTTACCTACGCCAGTAGGTCCTACTAATACAATGCTATTAATTTCATTAACCACCTTATTAATTATCTAAAGAATGAATAAAAAAACCAGCCCTAAATTAAGAAATAGGGCTGGTTTCTTTTTTTTATTAGGCTATATCGTAACTTCTTTCTTCGTGTTCAGTCACATCTAGACCTTCAAGCTCATCTTCTTCACTAACTCTTAAAGACATTAAAGAGCCTAAAATCTTCAGAATTATCCATGAAGCTAAAGCCGTCCAAAGACCTATTATTACTATTCCTTTTAGCTGAATAATTAGCTGTTCCATTGGAACCCAACTTTCTCCAGCGCTTGAACCTAGAAACCCTCCTTGCACTCCAACGAAACTTACCATTATTATTCCTATAATTCCTCCAACTCCATGTACAGGAAATACATCCAATGAATCGTCGATGCCAAACACTCCTTTAACGGCTTGAGTAGCGTAGAAACATATTGAACCTGCCATTAGGCCTATCAATAAAGCACCTTCTGGTCCAACGCTTCCTGCTGCAGGAGTTATCGTAGCTAAACCAGCAACCATACCTGTAGCTATACCTACAATTGTTGGCTTTCCTCCTTTTATCCACTCTATTGCCATCCAAGTGAAGGCTCCTGTTGCTGCGCTTATATGAGTAACAAGCATTGCCATTCCAGCTAAACCATCAGCAGCCCAAGAACTTCCAGCATTAAATCCAAACCATCCAACCCAAAGCATTGCAGCACCAGTTACTACCATTGTGCGGTTGTGTGGAGGCATGGGCTTAGAAGGAAAACCTTTTCTAGGACCTAAAACTAGTGCAATAACCAATGCACCAACACCACATGTAAGGTGAACCACCAATCCTCCAGCAAAATCTTTAACATCAGCCAGATAACCTCCACCCCATATCATATGACATGCGGGTATATATACTGCTGTAAACCATAGCAATGAGAATAAACACATTGCACCAAATTTCATTCTTTCTGCAAAAGCTCCAACAACAAGGGCTGGAGTAATAATTGCAAAAGTCATTTGAAATATTACAAATAAAGAATGAGGCATTGTGGTATCAGGAGCTAAGGTATCTCTACCAAGTCCAGCTAAGAAGAAAGCACTCGTACCACCTATAAATGAGTTACCTTCGGTAAAAGCAAGACTGTATCCATAAACAACCCATGCGATAGATACGATGCATGTAATTGTAAAGCATTGTATCAAAACAGATATGGCATTCTTACTTCTTACCAATCCTGCATAAAAAAGTGATAACCCAGGCAATGTCATAAACAGAACAAGTGCTGTTGAGGTTAATATCCAAGCTGTATCTCCTGAATTAAGTGTATCTGCATGTCCGTAGGTGGAGAGAAGAAAAAGGCAAATAAAAGTAAAGAGTTTTTTTGGCATAGTTTATCTCCGTTGATAATTCAAATATTTAAAGAGCGTCTTCGTCTATCTCACCTGTTCTAATCCTAACTACCTGCTCCAGAGAAGATACAAAGATTTTTCCATCACCAATTTTTCCAGTATTTGATGTCTTTGAGATAGCATCTATTATCGAATCTATTTGTTCATCACTAGAAGCTACTTCAACTTTTATCTTAGGTAAGAAGTCTACTGCGTATTCGGAACCTCTATAAAGTTCTGTATGCCCTTTTTGCCTACCAAAACCCTTAACATCAGTTATAGTTAATCCTGTAACTCCTATCTCCGATAGAGCTTCCCTGACTTCATCTAGTTTATAAGGTTTGATTATCGCGGTTACTAATTTCATATTTTTCTCCTAAATTTTAGTTATCTTAATGAAACATTAGTATTAAGAACATAACTTTATTGAGTTCTTAACTTAAATGTATGCAATTTTTGTGCCGTTTAAGGTTTTTAAGTTAAATTAAGGGTTTTTCAGGGATGAATTAATTTCTAATGACTAAAATGGTGCACAATTTAAGCTAATGCACCAATAGATATCAAAATAGGGCTTTTAACAGCCCTATTTTTGAATAGCATATTTTTTACATTTGAGGGGCTCTAAATGGATAAGTATCAAATAAAATCATTTCTTCTATGCAATCAGGTTGAGGTCCTTGTGGTGCAGGTGCTGTTTGAGCAAACAAAGCTGCGCCTTGTAACCTAGATTCCTCTGAATCCCAGAAATGATGGAAAGCATAATCATAAGAGCCTACTGATGTACCTGGGATAGGAGTTTCAAAATCAGGTTCATGAATAGTATAAAAATAGGGCGAACCTGTTCCAGCCGCTTCCTCAGCAGAGCCTAACCAGCTGTTATAGGTTGCAATATTTTCCAATAATTCCTTGGGACCAAATGAGTCTGTATAGCTACAAAAAGCAAACCCTGCTACTCCACCGGGCTCACTATCTGCAGCTGTTGCAGATCTAAAACTACTTACGTCAAAACCGTAATTTAATACCTCTCCATTATCAGAGGCGCCGCAAGCTAGTATAGAGCTAGTATTTTCTGTCCAAGACTCTGCTGGGCCGTCAAGCCATTCCTTCCAACCTTTTTCACTTTGTGCCTTTGAATCCCAAACCAAAACCCAAATTCCATCATATAAATCCGTAGGAGTTCTTGGAACTAGCCCTACAGACATTGTTACAGTTGTTTCTAGCCCATCTAGAATCTGATTCCACTCTGAAAGCATTGCAGAAAAGGATTCCTGAGAAAAATCTGGTCCATTTTTGCACCATAGGTATTCAACATACCCAGTATCATCTGCCTGGTTATAAATGCTTACGATCTCAGCTTTATCTGAACACGATGCAACCAATGTTAAAAAAGTAAACAAAACTAAAATTCTTATTTTCATAAATTTCTCCTTTTAATCTCTATTATTATGAAAAGAAATCTTAGAAGCTTCAATAAAATTTTCTAGATCATTCATTTCATACAATATTTTTCCTTCCAATTTAAAATAATTAGGTCCTTTCTTTTCTCTTCTCCATGACTCTAAAGTCCTTTCACTACAAAGCAAAATAGAAGCTGCTTCTTTTGGTTTTATTAACTTTATATGTGACATAAAAATATGAGATTAACATCCTTGTTTAGAGAGACGTCCATGTATTTTATTCTCATGCGGGCTAATACAAGCCCGCATAATACGAAGTAACTATTTAAAATCTGGATAGGCCTCAACCCCTATCTCATATTTATCTAGTCCTACCTCTTGTGCTTCATCAGTAGCACGGATTCCTACCAAAGAATCAAGAACCTTAAGTACTATAAAACTAGTTATAAATGCCCAGCTAAAGATAATTAATGCGCCCAAGGCTTGGGTACCAAATTCACCAGCACCAGAAAGAGGAGTTGCTAATATGCCCCAAATACCAACTGTTCCATGAGCAGAGATTGCTCCTACTGGATCATCAATTTTAAACTTACTATCAAGAAATATAACTGAGAAATAAACAATAATTCCTCCAATTAATCCGATTAAAGTTGCTAGGCCAGCAGTAGGGGAATCAGGTGCTGCAGTTATAGCTACTAAACCTGCTATGGCTCCATTGATTGCCATAGTTACATCGGCTTTGCCTCCAACAATTTTACTTGTGAACAAAGCGCCAATAACACCTCCAGCAGCAGCTGCATTTGTATTTAAGAAGACTTGTCCTACAGCTATAGCGTCAGAAGCTGTATTAACAGCAAGTTGAGACCCGCCATTAAACCCAAACCAACCCAACCAAAGTATCAAAGCTCCAAGTGCTGCGATAGGTATATTTGAACCTGGAAGGGCATGCACTGAACCATCAGTTCCATATTTACCTTTTCTAGGACCTAGAATAGTTACAGCAGCTAAAGCTGCAGCAGCTCCGCAAAGATGTACTACTCCCGATCCAGCAAAATCAGTGTAGCCAAGGGCATCTAAACCACCCCCTCCCCACTTCCAATATCCTTGTATGGGATATATAAATCCTGTCAAGATCACTGCAAAAGCAAAAAAAGGTATAAGTTTCATTCTTTCAGCCACTGCTCCAGAGATTATTGACATAGCTGTAGCTACAAAAACAACCTGAAAAAAGAAATCTGATGCTTCTGAATATGAGCCATAAGACATGTCTTGATTATCCATACCAAGAAATAAGTATGAAAGACTGATACCAGGTATCCAACTCGAAGTAGCCGCCTCGCCTGGATACATTATAAAAAAACCACAAACGAGATACATTACACAGGCAATTGCGTAAAGGCCTAAGTTTTTAGTAACTATCTCTGCAGCATTTCTAGATCTTACTAATCCAGCTTCTAACATGCTAAAGCCTGCTGCCATCCACATGACAAGAGCTCCGCTTATTAAAAGATAGAAAGTATTAAGTGCAAATTCTATTTCTGTCATAATTTTCTCCTTAAAATTTATATTGCATCTTCATCAAGCTCGCCCGTTCTTATACGGATAAGTTGATCAATAGTTGAAATGAAGATTTTTCCATCTCCAATTTTGTTTGTATTAGCTGCAGTAGATATAGCATCTATAGCAGATTCTAATTGTGAGTCAGATACCACAATATCAAGTTTCGTCTTAGGCAGAAGATCTACCTCATATTCAGATCCTCGATAAAGTTCGGTATGACCTTTCTGTCTTCCGTATCCTTTGACATCTGTTATTGTTAAGCCTGAAACTCCTACTTCAGTAAGAGCTTCTCTAACTTCTTCTAATTTAAAAGGCTTAATTATTGCTGTAATAAGTTTCATTATTTCTCCTTAAACATGAATATTCATAGATTAATATGCAATTTCTATGCCAGATAAAATTCTAAAATTATTAAATTTTTTTTTATATTTTTGTGCAAGGAAACTAAGTCAAGTCCCAAGAAAGTGCATTATTTGAAATAACTATGCAAATGATTCAATATATTATCTAAAGCCCCTCTGTTTGATAGATATACTTTCTGAGCGGCTTGGCCCATAGATTCAGCTAATTGCTTATCTGAATTTATATCAAGAAATAATTTGGTGATATCTTCAGAGTTATTAATGATTTTTAAGCCCTGCTCTTTCTTTAAATGTCTTGAAATTTCTAAGAAATTCCTTAAATGTGGACCAGAGCAAATAGGAAGACCAAGAGAAGCTGGTTCAAGAAGATTCTGACCGCCATGGTCTATCAAAGAGCCTCCAACAAAAGCGAGATCAGATAAGGCGTAGAGAAAACTCAATTCTCCCATAGTATCTCCTAACAAAACCTCAGTATCCTCAGTTACATTTTCTTTCTGGCTTCTCAATGAGAAATTAAAACCCTTACGAGATATCAATTTTTTAACCTTATTAGATCTTTCCAGGTGTCTAGGGACTAGTATTAACAGGGAGTTTGGAAGTGTATCTCTAATCGTCTTGAAAGAGTCTAATAAGATCTCTTCTTCTAATTCATGAGTACTTGCAGCAATTAAAGTTGGTCTATTCTTTCCTTCTATAGACCAAGAAGCTCTTATAGAATTTGTAATCTTAGAAAGCTCACTAGAAATTTCTTGGTCAAATTTTAGATTTCCACATGTTTGTATTTTCAAAGACGGATCTAGTAAATTAAAATTTACTTTATCTGATTCGAATTGCACCAATATCTTATCTAGCTGCCTAAGTGTAGGCTCTATAAGTGGTTTAATCTTAAGATAGCTATCTTTTGATTCATCAGATAGTCGAGCATTTAAGAGCACTGAAGGTATCAATCTTTTATTACATTCATTTATAAAATTGGGCCATATTTCCGTTTCTAGTATTAAAAATATTTCTGGTCTCCAATGATTAAGAAAAACCTTTATAAATAGAGGTAGGTCGATGGGAATATATTGGTGTTTTACCCTGCTACCTAATTGATTTAATAAAATATCAGAGCCTGTAGGGGTAGTAGTAGTTACTAGAATCTCGAAATCTGGATAAGTATTTAATAAATTTCTTATCAATGGTATAGAAGCATTAACTTCCCCAACTGATACTGAGTGAATCCAGACTAGTTTTTTAGATTTATCAGGAGAAGAATTATAAAGGCCTAGCCTTTCTTTCCACCTGAACAAATAATCCTTATTACCAATTCCTTTATAAACAAGCCTTAAAAAGTACAAAGGAATGAAAATCGAAAGCAAGACTGTATAAAGTAATCTTGGCATGTGTCTATGCTAACATAGCTATAACAAAACCTTTATTTGTCTGATGATAATACTTACAGGAAGCAATGGGTTCATAGGATCTAACCTCTTAACTGAATTAAATAAAAGAGGACTAGATAGAATTATAGCCGTGGATAACCATCAAGATGAGAAAACATCGCAGAACATAGAAAATTGCTCTATTTTAGAGGCTATAGAAATTGAAGAATTCTTTAAGAGAGTAAAAAAAGAAGAAATAAATTTTAACGAAGTAGAGGCTATATTTCATCAAGGAGCATGCTCTAATACAATGGAATGGGACATAGAATTTTTATATAAAAATAATGTCTTCTACTCAAACCTTTTATTGGATAAGGCAATCAAATTCAAGATACCTCTCATATATGCTTCTTCGGCTTCAATTTATGGAGCTGGGACTCAATTTAAAGAAAAAATAGAAAATGAATCTCCTATTAATCTTTACGCTTACTCTAAATACTTATTCGATCAAAATGTAAGAAAGTATTTGGGGAAAAATGAATCCCAGATAGTTGGATTAAGATATTTTAATGTTTATGGTCCGAATGAAGCTCACAAGGAAAGCATGGCTAGTGTCGCATACCACCTGAACCAACAACTCAAAAAAGGTGATCAAGTTAACTTATTTAAAGGTTCAGATGGATTTGGTGATGGTCAACAAAAAAGGGATTTTATACATGTAGATGATGTGGTAAATGTTAATTTATGGTTTAGGGATAATTCTAATGTATCTGGTATTTTCAATGTCGGAACAGGCAAGAGTCAAACTTTCAATGAAGTTGCAAATGCAGTAATTGAATGGAATAAAAGGGGCTACATAAATTACATAGATTTCCCTGAAAACCTAAAAGGTGCTTATCAAAGTTTTACCGAAGCTGATATTGGGTCATTAAGAAAAGCAGGCTATACCAAAGATTTCCTAGATGTGAATACCGGTGTTAAAAAATACTTAGATGCCCTATCGGGTTGGCCAAAAAATGATTATAGATAAATCGACACCACATAATCAAAACCCTAACTTTAAGTTGTCACTATTACACCCCAAGTACTTGCCAACCTGGATAGGTATTGGATTCATATACTTATGTAAGTTTCTTCCTTACAAAGTAATAATTTTTATAGGTACTTTATTTGGATACTTACTCTATGTAGTTAGTCCGCATAGAAAACAAATTGCGAAAGCAAATATTCAACTCTGCTTTCCAGAAAAAAATCAAAAAGAAATCGATGATTTGGTTAAAAACCACTTTAAATATATGGGTATTGGTGTTTTTGAGATAGCTATTGGATGGTGGGGTTCTGATGAAACTATAGACAATCTTAAGCGAAGCTCAACAAACCTAGATATTTTTAAAGAATTGAATGAAGAAAAAGGAGTTTTAATATTGATTAAACATTCAACTCATGTTGAATTAGATATTAGGCTCATGGCTCAGGAAATAGACTTAGGAGGTATGTATAAACCTCAATCAAATGAAGTAATGAATTATTTAATGATCAAAGCGAGAAATAAATACGTTACTGGAGCAATACATAACCATCAGACTAAACAAGCTATAAAATGGATAAATAATGGGCAAAAGTTTCTATATGCTGCAGATCAAGATTATGGAGAAAAGAACTCTCAATTTATCCCCTTCTTTGGGGAGGATGCCGCTACAGTCACTTTGCCTGAAAGATTATCAAGATCGGGTGTTAAGATAGTTATGGCTAATATAAGTAGAAATCATGAAGGTTTTGACCTTGAATTTCATGAAATCTCAGATTACAAAGAACAAGGATCTGTTCTTAAAGAAGTTAATCAATTCTACGAAAAATTCATTCTAAAATCGCCAGCAAATTTTTTATGGACTCACAGACGTTTCAAATCAAGGCCTACAGGTAAAGATTCTATATATCCTGAATGGAAAAGTCGCGATAAAAGAAGAAGGAAGAAGAGGTTATCAAGGAAATAGGTTTTTACTTTAACTTTTTAATAATATTACTCGTAGATAGTCCGGGAACTAAAGGAATGATTTTAACCTCTCCTCCCCAAGATCCTATCTCATTATGGCCAACAACATCATTAACCTGATAATCTCCACCTTTTACTATTAGATCTGGTTTAATTGCTTTAATTAGCTTTATGGGTGTTTCATCGGGAAAGGAAACAATCCTGTCAACACAGTGCAAAGAAGAAAGCACCTTAGCTCGATGTTGCAAACTATTAATGGGTCTACTTTTCCCTTTTAAAGTCTTAACTGAAGAATCAGTATTCAATCCCACCACTAACTCATCTCCCATTTTTTTTGCTTGCTCTAAGTAATGAACATGACCTGCATGTAAAATGTCAAAGCAACCATTTGTAAAAACAACTTTCTTATTTTCCCGTTTAAGCATAGCTGAATATTTTTTGACTTCGTTAAGGCTAAAAATTAAATCTTTAACTGCAAAATGTGGCTCTATCTCTGATAAAGATGCTATTGCAGTTCCAGATTTGCCTACTACTATTCCAGCAGCAACATTAGCTAGTTTAACTGCAGATGAAATATCGAATCCACTAGATAAAGCCGCTGCAAGACTTGCTATAACAGTATCGCCTGCACCAGAAACATCGTAAACTTCTTTGGCCTGAGTTGGGAAGTTAGACCTCACAACTTTACCCTTTTCTTTTTTAAACAACGTCATACCTTCAGGACCTCTAGTAACCAGCAAAGCCCCTAAGTGAAGAGTCTTTATTAGGGATTTAGCTTTTGAATCTATTTCTCTCTCACTTCTTACTGATCCAACTTCTCCAATAAATTCTGAAAAATTAGGCGTGATAATATCGACCCCTTTATATTTAGAAAAATTATTTCCCTTGGGATCAACTAATACCATTTTTTTAAATTTCTTAGCTTTTTTAATTAATGCAGGAATATCCTGAAGCGTCCCTTTGCCATAATCTGAGATAATTAAAAGATTATTTCTCCCTAATGAAATAGATTTATCAAATCTTCTTTTTGCAGCTTTCCAGTCCTCTTTGGTAAACTCTTCTTCGTTATCTACTCTTAATAATTGCTGCTTAGACGAAAGTAATCTTAACTTAGTTATAGTCGGCAAGTCTGATTTAACTAATTCATTCTTGATATTATTATTATCAAGTAAGTTAACAATCTGTTTAGAAAACGAATCTTTTCCTGATATACCGATAAGACTTACTTGAGAACCTAATGAAGATAAGTTTAAAGCTACATTTGCTGCTCCTCCTAGTCTAATTTCTTCTTTAATTGGCTTCAAAACAGGCACAGGTGCCTCTGGAGAAACTCTATCTACAGTTCCAGACACATACCTATCTAACATCACGTCACCAAAGACTAAGATCTTAGATTTGCTTAATAATTTTAAATTCATAATTTAGATTTATTTACTCATGAAATCATGTATGCGGTCAATGAGCTTGTGAGAATATTCCATGGGTAAAAAATGAGTAGCTTGTTTATATTCTTCTATTTCCCAGTTAACTCCAAGTTTTAGCAAGGCTCTTCTAGCCTTGAAACTAAAGGTAGACGCTTTTTCACCACAAGGTATGTAGCTTGGAGTTTTAACTTTTTTTAAGTATTGCCAAGTATCCATAGATGATGACTTGAATGTCATACTCTCCCACAAAGGGCTGCATGTTAACTCTATACCAGCTGAAGTAGCAATAGTTCCACCTTCTAAATAATCTTTTATCCACATATCTTCCCAGGTTGCAAAAGCTCCTCTTCCTCTATATGAGTCCATAGCATCTTCTAAGCTTAAGAAATTTTTTCTTCTTTTTGCTGCACTGTCAGCCAAGCTGATTTTTCTATGGAAATTTATTTTAGACATAAATCTAAATTTAAATGATTCTAAAGGGCTCCAAAGCACCGGATCTATCATTATTAATTTAGGTATTCTTTTTGGTTTAAGTGCAGCCAATTTTGCTGCTATGACTGCACCCATTGAATGACCAGCACATACAACTTTTCCTTCTAAGGAATTAACAAACTCGGAAGCATCTTCCACATAGCAATCCCATGATCTCAAATCGTTTGGATTCGCCATAGCCTCTGTAAAACCATGCCCTCTTTGGTCAAGAGCAATAATGTTAATTTTTCCATCAAACTTTTTATCTAGTTTGTTTAATAGGTTTTTATAAGTTGCACCATTAAATCCTGTAGCATGAAAAAATAAGAAAACCAGACCTTCACCATCTGATAAATTAGTAAGATAAGAAAATGTCTCTCTTTTTTTATTAACAAATTCCTTTCTGTTCATATTTCTAGATGCATGCTCTCATATTTTTGATAGGATTTGCTAATAAATATGAAATTACCAATAAGTCCTAATAGCATCAAAGGTTTCTTAGATGAAGATGAAGGCAGGGCTCTATATCTAAATGCGCTTAATTCTTCAGAGTTTGGTCCGATAGTAGAAATTGGAAGTTATTGCGGTAAATCAGCTCTTTATTTAGGTAGTGCAGTTAAAAAAAATAATCAAAAACTTTACTCAATCGATCATCATGAAGGTTCTGAAGAACAACAAATAGGTCAAGAATATTTTGATCCAGATTTATTTGATAAATCTAAAGGAAAAATAAATACCCTTCCTTTTTTTCTAAATACTATAAAGGAAGCTAAGTTAGAAGGAACTGTCATTCCCATAGTCTCTACTTCTCATAAAGCATCTTTAGACTGGAACGAACAGCTATCTATGGTTTTTATTGATGGAGGACATTCCATGCAAGTTGCAATTCAAGATTTTAATGATTGGAATAACAAAATAAAAATTGGAGGTATCCTTGCTATCCATGATATTTTTCCAAACCCAAAAGACGGAGGCAGGCCACCTTATGAGATTTATCTTAAAGCACTAAAAAGCAATAAATTTGAAGAAATAGAAATGGTAAAAACGCTCGGCATCTTAAAAAAGATTAAGTGATTAACTCCAATCTGTTAAGAAAAGCCTATTACCTTCTGAGAAATTATACAAAGAATCTGCAGCTAACAATACAGCTGCAGCAGTCCAAGTAGGTTTTTCTACTGGCCAAAAAGTGTCGTCTTGAAAAACGTACCCAGTCCAATATAAACCTTCTTTTGTGTCTCTATGTTGATGTAGCCAATTAAAAATCTCTTTAGCCTTGTCCTTCAAACCGATATTTACTAGAGAGATAACTAACTCAGAACTCTCGGCAACTGTTACCCACGGCTCTTCTTTAACACATTTACACCCAAGATCTCTAACTACAAATTCCTCTAACCTTTTATCAATTCTTTTTTCTGCTTCGTTTCCTTTAATAACATTGCACAGAATGGGGTAATACCAATCCATGCTATATCTGTCTTTGCTATTCCACTTTCTGTCATATCTTTCTGGTTTATTTATCAATGAGTCTTTAAGTTTCTGCATAGAAAGCTTTGCCTTGTTGCAATTTGAACCTAATACCGTTTTGATAGCTATATAACATTCAAGACTTTTATAGATAGAGCTGCATCCAGTTATTAAGGCATCATCTAAAACTCTTCCTTCTTCATCTATTGCCCATGAAATATCTCCCTCAGAGGATTGCATATCTAATACAAAATGAAATGCTAAATCTAAACAATCTTCAAAATCTCTAAGAACTCTTATGTCCTTACTAATCAAGTAATAATGCCATAAACCAGTAGCAATATATGCAACAAAATTAGATTCTTTTCTTAATGATGTTTTTCCTAAAGAAGAATATTCAGCATACCAAGACCCATCGTTTAATTGGAAGTTCTTTAACCAAAAGTAAGCTTTCTCAGAAGCTTCTAATTCTCCAGCAACAGCTAAACCCATGGCCGCTTCAATGTGATCCCAAGGATCGATTTTGCCATCTCTTTCCCAAGGGATAGCACCGCTACTTAATTGAGTATCTAAAATGAAGTCTATAGAAGGTCTATAAAACTCTAGGTTAGATTCTTTCATTAGAACTCGGTTTGATAAAATACATAACAAGACTTTTCCCGATCATTGGTTTAAGCATATGTTCAAGGATCCTCGTGAAAAGTGGTTTCTTCATCAAATCCCAAACTAAGAATTTATGGTATTGTCTTATTAAAAAAGAACTCTCTCTTTTATTCCATAACAGGCACTGAAGCCACCAATAAGGTGAGTGCAATCCATGGGCCCAGTGAAAACTTTTGTACCTTAGGCCATACTTAAGAGCAAGTTTTTTCAATTCTTTATGTTTAAATATTCTCACATGTCCTCCAGGCATATTGCGATATCCTGAACTCAGCTGCCAACAAACCCATTCAGGAAAAAATCTTGGAACACTTAATGCAATTACACCTCCAGGTTTTAGTACTCTAATTAACTCTTCTAAAGATTTTTCAGGAGACTCGACATGTTCTAGGACCTCTGAACAAATAACTGAATCATAAGTATTGTCTTTAAATGGCAAAGAATATATATCACTAACTCCAAAGTTACACTCACAATCTGATGAATATCCTTCAAAGTCTTTTAGTCTATCTTTACCAATTTTTATATCTTCTTCCGAGATATCGAAACCAAAAGAGTTCACACTCTTCTCAATATGAACCCCTATAGTATGACGCCCTTCTCCGCAACCCATATCTAAAACCTTCTCTGAAGGTTTCACTTTTAGTAGATCGTAATTAATAGTGTGCATTTCTAATTCTTAAAATCTCTTATAATCCTATTGAATATATCAACATATTTTAGGGCAGCTTTTTCCCAAGTAAAATTGGTTTCAATTCTATTTCTACCTTTGAAAGACAACTCTTCCTTTTTTTTCTGATTAGAAAATAAAAATAATACCGCATCTTTAATTTCCGATACTGATCCAGCTTTTATTATATAAGCACTATCTCCTATGACTTCTTTAAGACCTCCAGAAGTAGTAGAAATTAAGGGCACTGAACAAGACATTGCTTCAGCAGCCCCAAAACCAAAACCTTCATATAAAGATGGAATGATAGCTATCTCAGCAGATGAATATATATTCACAATATCTTCTTGAGACAAGTTAGAGTTAAAATGTATCTTATCTTGCAATCCTAATATATTAACTCTTTCAATAAGATCACTTCTATGAGGCTTCTTTCCTATAACCATCAAGTGGGCATTAGGTTTTTTTGAAATTATTTCTGGTAAAGCTTCAACAAGAAACTTTAATCCCTTTAAAGGAACATCAGCACTTGCTGTAGTAACTAGCCTTCCATTAACTATCTTCCTATTTAAAGAGGCTTTAAAAGTTTCAATATCTACTCCATTTAAGATAACCCTAATATTGTCTTGATCTACATTGAATTCTCTTACAATATCTGACTTAGAAGACTGAGAAACAGCAATTATATTATCTAACCTTCTCGCAACATGCATTTGCATCTTCAAGAAGCTATGCCACCTATTAGAGGATAGTCTTTCTTGCCAAGTTTTAGAGCTTTCTATCTCTATTTTATGATCCATACTAATAGGGTGGTGAATTGTTGCAGCTAAAGGTATTTGTTTTTGGAGTCTTAATAGAGAATAAGATAATGATTGATTATCAAGCAGAATATCAAACTTTTTTCCAGTATTTTCCTTTAAATATTTTTCTACTCTCATTCCAAAAGTTAAAGGTTCTGGGAATCCTCCAGTGAGTATTCCAAACCACTCAATGAGATTTGGCTTGTTAAGCAAGAATCTTAATTTAAACTCGCTCAATCTATTAGAAGAAGAAAATAGATCTAAGCTCTCTATTTTTATTAAGTCTATCTCTTCGCCGGTTTCGGGATAAGGCGGACCTGATAATACAGAAACTTCATGGCCTAAAAGCGCTAAGGCATAACTCAGATGTTTTACATATACTCCTTGACCACCAGAAAAGGGGTGACTTCTATAACTCAGTATTCCTATTTTCAAGATTTCTTACCTTTTTATTTAATCCTATTCTCTAATAAAGATATAAATTTCTTTTCGGATTTAAAGCTTTTTAAAATTCTTTTAATATCTTTTTTCCTTTTTCTTAGAAAGGCAAAATTAGTAAGGTATCTTTTCGCTATATCTAGATCAAATACGGTTAGCTTCCCATCTCCATAATGAAAATTTGAAGACTTAACATCTCCATGATTAAACCTAATCCAGCTTAATCTCCTAAAAAAAGAACCTATAGAAGAAGCTATCTTTAATCCGTTCTCATCATTTATCTGTAGTTTATCTAGTCTAGAACCTTTGTTTTGGTAAGTTACTAAATAAGAGCTAGTAGAAGATAAAAAATTAAAATTCTCTACTATACATAAAGGCTCGATGGTTCTAATCCCAGCAGCACGGTACCATTGTATTGCTTGCCAAGCATTTAAAGCTCTTGTTTTAAAACATAGCCTTCTAATGTAATGAAAAGTATTCTTTATCTGATATTTTTTTATATAAATCCTTTTGTTATTGAATTCCGTATGAATAATAAAATGACCTGCTTCTTTTTTTATCACCTTTCCCGATTTCATTACTTTTTCTAGATTAAGAATTAAAAGTTCTAAATCTTTAGTAAAATATTTTTTTTGATAGATTGCTCTAGATGAGCTATAAAATTTCTTTATAAAACCAAAATTTTCAGCGTTTTTACTTACCTTAAAACTGCATGCTTGAATTTTAGGCTTTAAATACATTGAAAAAGCCCTGTTGATGCATCGAAATAAGAAATCTTTATTTTTAATGGTAAGTTCCTTTGTAGACATTAAGAAATATACTTCTAAAAACCTATAAAGTTCCTTTTCGCCGAAGTTATATCCCAATGAAGAATGTAGTAATCCGCCAATATCTTTTTCAAGCCACCTTCGTGGAACTTTTTTCCTAATTTGAGCTCTATGGAGATCTATTATATAAATACCTTCTTCTAATCTCATTTCTTCGTTTATATGGAAATGACAAAGATACAAATCTCTATGATTCATTCCAGATTCGTGCATTTTTCTGCAAATATCAGCAACTTGGTTAATTATTTTTATCTTTGTAGAAACAGGCAATGCTTGAAACTTTCCATCCTTTAATGACTCTTCAAGAGAAATTGAATTCTTAAGAGCTTTAGTAATAATAAAAGATTTTGAATTGGCTGGATTTAAACCTTTATATCCAAATGCAATTTGTTCCGGACATTTTATTTCTGCCCGGTTTAAATGATTAATTGCATTCCATTCTCTCAAAGCTCCAATAGTAGGTAGTTGGAGTTTTGATATATTTTTAAATATCTCTCGCCATCCTATTCCACCATGATATTTAATGAAATATGATTCCCCGTCATGAAAAAACTGCTTGGTTGTTCTATTAGCACTTTCCCTATATATTTTACCGTCTATGGTTCTAGCAAATTCAAAAGGATCATCAACTGAAAAAAGTTCTCTAATGGCTTTATCTTTGAAGATGAGTTTATTCACAAATTATTTATGTTTAAATATATTTTATCCTTAATATCCACCAAGTCATATTTAAGTAATAATAACTTATTTATAAAATCGTAAATTCAATGTCTATATTTACTAAAAGCAAACAAAAGTTTCGAAGAAATAAACTAAAAAGACTAGGTATTATTCCTAAAGAAATTAATTCCTCAAAACTATTTGGCGGTAACCATGGATGGATGATTGATACGTCGATTATTAATTCAAAAAGCATTATTTACTCAGTAGGAGTTGGATCCAACATAGATTTTGACTTGGCTTTAATAGAAAAGCTGAATGCTGAGGTTTATGCTTTCGATCCTACTCCCAGGTCAATTGATTGGATAAAAAGACAGGAACTCCCTTCGCAATTCAAATTTTTTCCCATTGGGTTAGGTTCTCAAGACGGTGAAATGGAGTTTTTCCCTCCCTCTCGGGAAAGTTCAACTCATTTTTCTCCTATAGACAGATATGACAATAAGAATGTAGAAACTATCAAGGCTCCAGTCAAAACATTAAGGTCAATTAGTCAGGATCTAGGTCATAAAACCATTGATTTACTGAAAATGGATATAGAGGGTGCAGAATATGAAGTTATTGATACTTTAGAAAAACAGGGAATAGAAATTCGCCAAATTCTAGTTGAGTTTCATCACATGTATAAGGGCATAAGTATTAAAGATACTGAAAATGCAATAACCAAACTTCAGCAATTAGGTTTTGAATTATTTCATATTAGTGAAAGAACTTATGAGTTTTCATTTAGAAAACTTTAACAAAGAGAACTTAATTACCAAGAGATTAGTTAAATCTTATTCTAAAGATTCTAATTTATTTATAACTTCATCTGGCTTAATTGAAATCATACTGGAATGATATCCATCAGGTTGATCTCCTTCTCTATCTTTTATATATCCATCTATCTTTCTTAATAAAATAGCCTTACTGCCAAGGGGTGGAGTAAATTCTGGAGAAGTAGGCCCGAACAGTGCTAACAGAGGAACGTCCACAGCAGAAGCTATATGCATTAAACCTGAATCATTAGTTAGCACAATTGAAGCATTTGATAGAAGATCTACAGCTTCTCCTAGTTCTGTCTTGCCAGACATATCAACAAAGTTACGAAGGCTTTCATTTAAGTTACTTTTTATTTGTTGCGAAATTGGAACATCGTTCTCTGATCCAAAAGATAGAACAGACCATCCCTTATCTAAATAATGCTGAGAGACTTTTGAATAAAATTCAATGGGCCATCTCTTTGCTGGTCCAAACTCAGCTCCTGGACAAATTGCTAGTATTCTTTTCTCTCTTTTTATACCAAATTTGGTTAATAATCTTGCAATATTATCTTGGTTAACTTCTAGGCTAGGGTATTGTACTTGTGGTAAAACTAGGTCTGATTCTAATGCTAAGGCACAAAATCTATCTACCATCCTTGGATACATTTTTTTATTTAACTTCCTTAGATCATTTAGTAAGAAATATCTCAGCTCTCCCCTCCAACCAGTTCTAAGAGGTATTTCTGCAAAATATGGAATAAGAGCAGACTTAAAAGAATTAGGCAAAATTATTGCTTGATCATATTGATTTTTCTTTAATTCTTTTGAGAATTCTTTTCTTTGTTTTATTTTTATTTCTCCATGTGTGAAAGGCATCTCAATAACTGAGCTTACCTCTTTCATTCGTCTATAAATTTGCAATGTCCAAGAAGGAGCTAATACTTCTATTGAGTTAGTAATGTCGATTTCTTTGAGCAACTTGAATAGGGTTTGAGACATCACTGCATCACCAACCCATGAAGGGGCTACTATTAATATCTTCATATTAAAAATTTTATATGCTAACTGGAGTAAGCCAATGAGAATTTTGTTCCCTTTTACCTCTTACCTGATCTAGGTATGCTTTTTGTAGCTGTTCTGTTATTGGCCCTCTTAGACCATCAGAAATAATTTTATTATCTAGAGAATTTATGGGTACAACTTCAGCTGCTGTACCTGTAAAGAATGCTTCATCACTGTCAAAGACCTCATCTATAGTTATATTCCTTTCCTCAAAATTAATGTTGAGTTCTTCTGCTAAGCTAATTATCGTTCTTCTGGTTATTCCATCTAAACAAGCATCCAATAGTGGACTTATTAATACATCATTCTTAACCATGAAGAAATTCTCTCCACTTCCTTCAGCAATAAACCCATCAGAATCTAGCATCAAAGTTTCTTCAAATCCTTCTTTTAAAGCCTCGTTTAAAGCCACGGTAGATTGAACATAGTTACCATTAACTTTGGCGTTAGCAACTTGGTTCCTAACCTGCCTCTTAAACGAAGAAACTTTAACGCTTATACCCCTTAATTGTGCTTCAGGTTCCATATATGAAGGCCATTCCCAAGCTGCAACTATCGTATGAATACTTAAGTTATCGAATCTTATCCCTAAGCCTTCTGATCCATAAAAACACATAGGCCTAATATATGATTCTTCAAGATTATTTAGAGAAACTACTTTTAACTGTGCTTCTATTAATTCTTCTTGAGTGTAAGGAATATTCATCCCTATTGTTTTTGCTGATTTGAAGAGCCTTTCTGTATGCTCTTTTATTCTAAATATACATGTCCCATCTGGGGTTGAATAAGCTCTTACACCTTCGAATACTCCTAAACCATAATGTAAAGTGTAAGTTAAGACATGAGTTTTAGCTTCTTTCCAATTGACTATTTCACCATCAAACCATATATATCCGTCTAGTTCTGATAAATTCATCTTTTTATTCTACTATCAATTCATTATATTTAGCTGACTATAAAAAAATTACCTTAATAAATAAATCTATATAATCCCTGCTGAGAAAATTAAAACTCTATGAATTTAAACGAAAATATATTTAGAGCTAATGACATTAGAGGGGTTGCTTATGAAGATCTTACCGAAGATGTAGTTTTTGATTTAGGCAAGGTTCTAGGTTCTATTGCATTAGAAAGAGGTCAAAAGAGATTCATTGTTGGTAGAGATGGAAGAAAATCTAGCCCGGACATCTTTGAGTGGCTTTCTAATGGGGTCTTGTCTTCAGGTTGTTCTGTAATTGATATAGGAATATGTACAAGCCCCATGTTCTATTTCTCAACACATAATTTATTGGAAGGGAGTGGAGTAATTATCACAGGAAGTCATAACCCTTCTCAATATAATGGTTTTAAAATAGTGTTTGATAAAAAATCTTCAACCTCAAAACAGATACAAGGAATCAAAGAAAAGATTTTGAAGAAAGATTTTAAAAATGGTGAAGGGGCTACTTCAAGTATTTCTGTTCATAAAGACTATGTTAACTCCATAATAGATGATATCTCTCTAAAGAAGAGATTAAATATTGCAATAGATTGTGGAAATGGAGCTGCTGGAATTGTTGCAAAGGAAATATTTGAAGGTATAGGGTGTAAAGTAACTTGCTTGAACCTTGAATTGGATGGCAATTTTCCTAACCACCACCCTGACCCATCTAGACCGGAAAACCTTAAAGAATTGATAGATACCGTAAAAAAAAATAGCCTTGATATAGGTCTTGCTTTTGATGGAGATGCCGACAGGTTAGGAATTATTTCTTCACAAGGTAATATAATTTACCCAGATATGCAGATGATAATATTCAGCGATTATCTACTCAAAAATAATCCAGGGGGAAAAATTGTTTTCGATGTGAAATGTACACAATTTTTAAAAGAGAGAATTTTTTCTAAGAAAGGAGTGCCTCTTATGACTAAAACTGGACATACTTTTATAAAAGAAAAAATGAGATCTGAAGGAGCTATTCTCGGTGGAGAAATGAGTGGTCACATTTTTTTTAATGACAGATGGCCAGGTTTTGATGATGGAATATACTCAGGATGTCGTTTTTTAGAAATATTATCTGAATCGCCTGATATCTTTTCAAACCTTCCTCAAACTTTTTCAACACCCGAAATAAATATACCTGCGAGCGATAAAGAAAAATTTGAGATTATCGAGAAGTTTAAAAGTGCCTTTAAAGCCGAGAATAATATAAACAAAATAGATATAGATGGCTTAAGAGTAGAATACAAAGGAGGATGGGGTCTCTTAAGGGCTTCAAATACATCCCCAAGTCTTGTTATGAGATTTGAAGCCTCTTCTTCAACAGATTTAGATAGAATTCAGAATGATTTTAAATCTACTCTAAAAGAAGTTTATCCTGATATGGAGGATTTCTAATATGGCAATTCAAAGAGAACAAGCTGAGAGGATAGCCTCAGTTTTAAGTGAAGGGTTGCCATACATACAAAAATTTAATGAAAAAATAATTGTTATTAAATACGGAGGGGCTGCTATGACTGAAAGGCTCCTAAAGAAGGGTTTTGCTAGAGATATTGCTCTTATGAAGTTGGTAGGTATGAGACCTGTAATAGTTCATGGGGGCGGTCCTCAGATAGCAAAAGAGCTGAAGAAGAAAGGGATAATTTCAAAATTTTCTTCAGGAAATAGGAAAACAGATAAAAAAACAATGATGGTAGTTAAAAGGGTATTAGGAAGACAAATAAATTCTGAGATAGTTTCACTAATTAATTCCTATGGAGCAAGAGCAAAAGGTCTTAACTACACTAACTCTTCGATTATACAAGCTATTAAATTATCTTCTAAAGTAGACTTAGGATATGTAGGTAAGGTTAGAAGAATTAAATTAACAGAACTAAAACAAACAATAAGAAATGAGCAAATTCCTGTTATTTCGCCTATAGGATATGGGAAAGATGATCTTTTATATAATATAAATGCTGACTTAGTTGCAGCTAAGGTAGCTCAGTCTCTTAAGGCAGAAAAATTAATCTTGCTTACAGACATTGAAGGAGTAGTAAATGACAAGAAAAAACTGATGACAAATATTTCTTTGAATGAAGCAACAAAAATACTAAAGAGTGGTATAGTCAAAGGAGGCATGGTCCCAAAACTAACTTCAGCTATTGAAGCAAAATCAAATGGCGTCGGAACCTCTCATATAATAGATGGAAGAATTCCCAATGCTGTGTTACTTGAGGTTCTTACAGAAGATGGTGTGGGAACATTAATAAATTAATATGCAAGATTTAACCACAAGACAATTGGACATAATGCAAACTCTTGCAAAAATGTTAAGTAGTAAAGGCCCGGTAAAAGTAACAACAGCCTTGCTATCAAAGGAATGTGGGATAACAGAAGCTGCAATCTATAGACACTTCCCGAGCAAAAGGAAAGTCTATGCAGGTCTTGTAGATTTTTGCGAATCAAGTATTTTTGAACTGATTGGTAATATAAATAATTCTAAGGAAGATAATTTAGAAAAAGTGAAAAAGATTTTATTTATGATTGTAACTTTTAGTGAGAAGAACCCTGGTTTAGCAAGATTATTAACAAGAGAAGCCTTTTCAATTGATGAAGTTGCTTTAGATGAAAGAATAGGTCTAATAATGTCTAAAGTAGAGATTCAAATTAAGCAAAATCTGCAAAAATATGAACAAGATACAAAAAAGAAATTGGCACTACCAACTGCTTCAGCTGCTAACCTTGCATTAGCCGTGGTGGAAGGAATAATCCAACAATATGTAAGATCTGGTTTCCAAGAAAAACCTTCCAATAGAGCAATGAACCAGATTACTTTTCTAATAGATTCTCTAATAAAGTAACTTATTCTCAGGGCCTGAACTCTTCAAGATAATATTCGAATATACCTTCTGATGAACCTTCTGTAGGCGGCTTACCAGTTTCTCTGTCTATCTTTACTACAATAATTCCCTCAGGAGGAAAATCTAAGCTTTCTGGAATTTGATCTAGATTTCTTCTAATGAATTCAATCCATATCGGTAAAGCTATTGAGCTACCAAATTCTCTATTTCCAAGACTCTTAGGATTATCAAAACCTACCCAAACAGAAGTAACTAATTCTGTATTGAATCCAGTAAACCATGTAGATTCAGCATCATTTGTTGTGCCTGTTTTGCCAGAAAAATCATTTCTCTTTAATTCAGATACCTTCCTCGCTGTTCCTCTTCTTGAAGCCTCTTTAAGAATATCTCTTACTAAAAAAGCTGATCTAGGATCTAACACTTTGTTCTTTTCTTCTAAATGATGCTGATAAATTATTCTACCCTCCCTGTCTTTTATTCTTTCTACGAAATAAGGTTCTATATATTCCCCCCCATTAGCAAAAACGGCATAAGCAGCTGCATTTTGAAGTGGGCTTAACGAGGCGGTGCCTAAAGCTAAAGACAGGTCCGAGGGCAATCTACTTTTATCGAATCCAAATCTCTCTGCATAACTCCTGACCTTTTCCACCCCTAACTCCCGTAGAAGCCGTATTGAAACTAAATTCCTACTTTGTAATAAACCTTCTCGTAATCTAGTAGGGCCAAAAAATTTTCCACTTGCATTTCTAGGCCTCCATTTGTCTTCTAGAGCTTCATCTTCAAAAATTATCGGTGCATCATTGATTAGTGTAGAAGGAGTAAATCCTTCAGAAAATGCTGCAGCATATAAGAAAGGTTTAAAATTTGATCCCAACAAAGGAGCAGATTGACTTGCCCTATCAAACTTACTAAGGAAATAGTCATACCCACCAACGAGAGCCTTGACTGCACCTGTTTCAGGGTTAATTGAAACTATAGATCCTTGAACTTCAGGTATCTGGGAAAGTTCTATAGAACCGTTTATTTTATTTCTTTTAATCCAAATTAAGTCACCGTCATCAAGAATCTCTAAGAAAGTTTTTGGCCTTTTACCTCTTCTATTTTCAGTTATATATGGTCTAGCCCAATTCAAATTATCACTCCATTCTATAGAATGAAGTTTTCTGTCTCTAGAAACTACAATTAAACTATTTTTTTGATCAATAACTACTGCAGGGAAGTGATCATTAGGAGCTGCAACACCATGCAGCAGTTCAAATACTTTTTTGAAATTGTCTTCATAATCACCGTCTTCATTTACATCAATATTTTTTTTCTGATTTTCAAAAAAAGATAATTTCTGTTCCAAAGCTAAATCTATAAAACCCTCTGGAAAGAATTCAATAAAATTCTCAGGGTCCCTAAACCCATGTCTTTTATCATATTCTTCTAAACCCTCTTTTAAAGATTTTTGTGCAGATTGTTGAAATCTTGAATCTAAAGTTGTGATAACTTCATACCCATCTTGATATGCTGATAGCCCATAATCATTAATCATTTTTCTTCTGATATTCTCAGCTACATATTGCGCATTTACTTCAGATATTAAGCCATGATATTCAGCACTTATAGGTGCTCGCACTGCTAAATCATATTGTTGTTGATAGATGTAACCTAAGTTTAACATGCGCTTCAAAACCCAATTTCGCCTAGCTAGTGCTCGATTAGGATTAATAAGCGGGTTAATTGATGAAGGAGCTTTGGGTAAAGAAGCTATCATAGCCCATTGGGCTAAGTTCAGATCCTCTAAGGCTGAACCATAATAAACCTCGCTTGCTGCAGCCACGCCATAAGCTCTATTGCCAAAAAATATTCTATTTACATAAAATTCAAAAATTTCTTCTTTTGAGTAACTTCCTTCTAGTCGATAAGCTAAAAATATATCCTTAATTTTTCTAAATAGATTAACCTCCCGACTAGTTAAATAGTTACCAGCAACCTGCATTGTTATGGTGCTTCCACCTCCTTGGATTTTCCCTGAAATAATTAACCTATAAACAGATCTTATTAAACCTAAATAACTAACACCTTTGTGATTAAAAAAATTATCGTCTTCAGCAGCTAGAACTGCTTTGATGTAATAATCAGGAATTTTGTTAAATTTCAGAGCAGTTCTTCTTTTTTCACCAAACTCTCCTATTAATTTATAGTCAGAAGTATAGATTTTTAAAGGTACTTGTAGGTTAATTTCTTTGATTCTTTCTTCATTTGGTAACTTATAATCAATATAGATATTAAGACTTATAATTGACATAAAAATAAAACTAATTAACAAGATAATAACCTTGAAAAATCTAGTCTTTAAAAAATAATTTAATCTGCTCATAACTGCACTAAATTGTTAAGGTTATAATAACCTAATGAACATCATTTTGATCGGTCCTATGGCTTCTGGCAAATCAACAATAGGAAAGGAGCTAGCAAGAAGCCTTAAAAAAGACTTCTTCGATGTTGATTCTGAAATAGAAAAGTCTTGCGGTGCTAAAATTTCTTGGATTTTTGATATAGAAGGAGAGGAAGGGTTCAGAGAAAGAGAAAAGAAAATATTAAAAGAAATTCTAGCTGATCAAACAAACGCTGTTATTTCTACAGGTGGAGGAATAATTCTAGATGGAGAAAATAGGAAATTGTTAAAAGAAGAAAACAAAGTAATATATATTGAAACATCCATTGAAGAACAATTAGAGAGGTTAAGGGGAGACTCTTCACGTCCCTTGCTTGATGGCAGCTGCAACAAAAAGAAGACCTTGTCAGAGATTAATTCTCAAAGAGCCCATTTATATAAACAATGTTCAAATATTTCATTTAATAATGTCAATAAAAGTGTAAAAGTTACAGTAAATGAAATTATATCTACACTAAAAGGGGGCTTTGATGAATAAGATTAATGTTAACCTCAATGATTTTTCTTATACAGTCTCTGTTGGTAATAATTTATTAAATAAAGAAAATCTTAATAAATTAATTGGAAAAGAAGTATTAATAGTTATAGATTCTTCATTATCAACAAAATATGAAGAGCTTTTGACAGAAATTCTTCTTCCAGAATGTATCAGGCTTGAAGTTTTAAAAATTAAAGCTTCAGAGCAAAATAAAAACCAAAAAACACTAAACAAAATTTATGACAAATTAATTGAAGCCAATTTTAGCAGAGAAACAGTTTTAGTTGGATTAGGTGGAGGAATTATTTGTGACATGACTGGGTTTGCAGCGGCTACTTATCAGAGAGGAATAAATTTTTTACTTTTTCCTACAACTTTATTAGCACAGGTAGATGCATCGGTAGGTGGTAAAACTGCTATAAATCATCCAGAAGGTAAGAATATGATAGGAGCCTTCCATCAGCCCTGTGAGGTTATTGCAGATATAGATTTCCTAGCAAGTCTCCAGCAAAAAGAATTGAGCGCGGGCTTATCTGAAGTAATAAAGCATTCTCTCATACATGATTATCAGTTCTTTCAGTATTTAGAGAACAATATCGAAAGTATACTTATTCAACATAAAGATATAACTATTGAATCAGTTGCGAGGTCTATAGAAATAAAGTCAGAAATAGTTTCAAAAGATGAGAAAGATATTGGTATTAGAAGAATTCTAAACTTTGGCCACACATTTGGTCATGCTTTAGAAGTTTACGGAAATTTTGAAAAATATTCACATGGTGAAGCTGTCTCTTTAGGTATGTTAATGGCTTTAAATTTATCTAATAGAGAACTAGAATTACCTTCTGAATTTATCGATAGAGTTAAATCTGTTCTTAGATTATCTAAAAATATAATCGAACCAAAAGAAGATATAGACGCTTTAGAATTATTTAAATTAATGGCTAATGATAAAAAGAAAACAGGTAATTCTTTGAATTTTATCCTATTAGACAGATTGGGGTCTGCTAAAGTAGTCAATGGAATAGACGATCAAAACATAATAAAAGCTATAGATTCTTTCTGATAGTTTTGTAAGAAATACTAAGAAACTATACAATATCCGGTCCGCTCAGCCTTATAACCAAAATCCTAGTATTGTTGGTCAGAATTTATGGAAAATACTTTCAATAAAAGTTACAAGTATGGTTTCCCTGAAAAAAGGGGGCTTTATGATCCTCAATTTGAGAAGGATTCCTGTGGTGTAGGCCTTATAGCAAATATTAAAGGTGTTCCTTCAAGAGAAATCATGGATGATGCATTTCTAGTTAATTCAAAAATGGATCATAGAGGAGGATGTGGTTTTGAAGAAAATACTGGTGATGGGGCAGGAATATTAATATCCATTCCAGATGACTTTTTCCAATCTGAAGCTAAAAAGCTAAATATAAATCTCCCAAAAAAAGGTGTTTATGCTGTTGGAAATATCTTTTTACCTACTATAGAAAGTGAGAGAGAGAAATGTATTAAAGAAATAGAGAAAATAACAAAGCAAGAGAATCAAAGACCTTTAGGATGGAGAGAAGTTCCTGTTGAACCAGATAGAGCTAATGTTGGGCCAGCTTCAAAAGATGCACAACCTTTTATTGGACAGTACTTTATTGGTTGCAATGATGGAATCAATGAAAGTGAATTTGATAGAAAACTGTATCTAATAAGAAAACAATTTACTCACCTCTTAAGAAACGACAAAAGTTTAAAACAGTCAAAGCTTCTATACGCCTGCAGCTTGTCTTCATCAATAATAGTTTACAAAGGAATGCTCACACCTTCTCAGTTATTTCCTTTTTATCCTGATCTAGAGAATAAAGATTTTAAAACTCACCTCGCCATGGTTCATTCCCGCTTTAGTACAAATACTTTTCCTTCTTGGGATAGAGCTCAACCCAATAGATACATGTGTCATAACGGCGAAATAAATACTCTAAGAGGCAACATGAACGCCATGAAAGCTAGACAAGGAACTGTTAAGAGCGCTTTGTTTAAAGAAGAGCTTTCTAAGTTATTTCCAATCACAGAATTAGACTGCACTGATTCAGGTAGTTTTGATAATGTATTAGAGTTTCTAATTTTATCTGGAAGAAGTTTGCAAGAATCAGTCATGATGATGATACCTGAAGCGTGGCAATCAGATAAAAACATGCCAAGCGAGAAGAAAGAATTCTATGAATACTCCTCTTCTATTATGGAACCATGGGATGGCCCAGCATCGATTGTATTCACTGACGGAAAAAAGGTAGGAGCAGTATTAGATAGAAACGGATTAAGACCAAGTAGGTTTTATGTAACTAATAATGACAAGGTAATTATGGCTTCAGAGGTTGGAGTTTTACCTGTAGATCCTGAAACTGTAGTGACTAAAGGTAGATTGCAGCCTGGAAAAATGTTCTTAATAGACTTTGAAAAAGGCCGAATGATTCCAGATGAAGAAATAAAGAAAGAAATATGCAATTCCAATCCTTATGAGGATTGGAATAAAAATATTAGTGATCTTCCTGAATTATTTGAAACAGAGCCAAAAGACGAAATCTCTGAAAACGATTTAATTTCCAAATTACAATCTTTTGGCTACACAACTGAGACAATGCAATTCATGCTTCTGCCGCTCGTTTCTGAACTTAGAGATCCTCTTGGGTCAATGGGAAATGATGCTGCTTTAGCCTGTCTCTCTGATAAACCGAGGCTGATATTTGATTACTTTAAGCAGTTGTTTGCACAGGTAACTAACCCTGCTATAGACTCAATAAGAGAAGAAGTAATTATGTCTCTTGAGTGTTTAATTGGACCTGAAGGGAATCTGGTTGAAAATAACCCAAAAAACGTTGATAGATTAAGACTAAAAAGTCCAATTATTTCTAATTCTGAGCTAAGAGCAATTAAAGAAATTGATTCAAATAAATCAAAAACTAAGGTAATTGAGCTTGTCTACCAAAAATCTTTAGGCGTAGAAGGTATGCTTAGCCGTATAGAAGAAATATGCAAAGAGGCAGAAGAAGCTATAGAAGATGGTTTTTCCTTCGTAGTTTTATCAGATAAAAATGTTAACCAAAAGGATATTGCATTAAGTTCATTCTTAGCTTGTTCTACAGTTCACCATTATCTTGTTCAAAACCAAAAAAGGACCAGGATAGGTATAGTTGTTGAATCAGGTGAAGCCAGGGAAGTACATCATCATTGTCTGCTTTTTGGTTATGGAGCTGATGCGATAAATCCTTACCTTGCTTATGAATCCATTTGGAGAGCTAAAAAAGATGGTCTATTGGATGATAAAAAACTAGGGAATTATAAGGATGTTGTTGAAGCTTATAAAAAAGGAACAAAAAAAGGTATCCTAAAAGTGATGGCAAAAATGGGTATTTCAACTCTTCAATCTTACAAAGGGGCACAAATTTTTGAGGCTGTTGGACTTTCCGATCAAATAATAAATAGATGTTTTGCTGGAACTTCTAGCAGAGTTGGAGGAATAGACTTTGAAGCACTTTTTAAGGAACAAAAAAGGAGGCATGACCTGGGTTATCCTAAAGATAAATTGGAAAAGGTTACTTCATTGCCTAATCCAGGAGATTTTCATTGGAGAAATGGTGGAGATTCACACATGTGGGATCCTAAAACTATTTCCTCTCTTCAACTAGCTTCAAGAACTAATAATGAAGATGCCTACTGGGATTTTGCAAAACATGCTAACGAAAATACAACTAGGCAAAGCACACTTAGAGGCCTCTTAAAAATAAAACCTTCAAAAAACCCAATAAATTTAAATGAAGTTGAGAGCGAAAAAGAAATAGTCAAGAGGTTCGCAACAGGAGCCATGAGTTTAGGTTCAATTTCGACTGAATCTCATGAATCTTTAGCCATTGCTATGAATGAGTTAGGAGGAAAATCTAATACAGGAGAAGGTGGCGAAGATCCAATTAGATTTAAGCCAAACTCCGAAGGAGTCTCAAAAAGATCTGCTATAAAACAAGTAGCTTCTGGAAGGTTTGGTGTAACCATGTGGTACTTAACTAATGCCGATGAATTGCAGATAAAAATTGCACAAGGGGCAAAGCCAGGAGAAGGTGGAGAGCTGCCTGGAAAAAAAGTTGATGAATATATAGCGAAAATCAGACACTCCACTCCTGGAGTTGGTTTAATTAGTCCTCCACCACATCATGATATTTATTCAATTGAAGATATTGCGCAGTTAATTCATGATCTAAAAAACTCCAATAGAGGATCTAGAATTAGTGTAAAGCTTGTTTCAGAAGTTGGAGTGGGAACAATTGCGGCGGGTGTAGTAAAAGCTAAAACAGATCATTTAGTTATCGCTGGTCATGATGGGGGTACAGGAGCCTCACCTTTAACTTCAATTAAACATGCTGGTCTGCCTTGGGAGCTTGGAGTAGCAGAAACTCACCAAACTTTGGTAATGAATAATCTTAGATCTAGAGTGGTTTTACAAACCGATGGTCAATTAAAAACAGGAAGAGATGTAGCTATAGCTGCATTATTAGGTGCTGAAGAGTTTGGTTTTGCTACAGCTCCACTGATAACATTAGGCTGCATAATGATGAGGAAGTGTCATCTAAATACTTGTCCTGTTGGTATAGCAACTCAAGATAAAGAATTAAGAAAGAAATTTAAAGGTAAACCAGAGCAGGTTGTTAACTACCTGTTTATGGTTGCAAAAGATTTAAGATTAATTATGGCTGATTTGGGTTTTAAAACACTTAATGAGATGATTGGAAGGGTAGATTGTCTAGAAACAGATATTGCCATAGATCATTGGAAAAAAAGCGGTTTAGATTTCTCCAACATACTTAAGCCTGCCAAGAAGATATTTAAAAATACAGAAGTATTTCACTCTCAGGATCAAAATCATGGCCTAGAGAAGGCTCTAGATAATGAACTTATAAAAAAGAGCAAGGATGCAATTGAAAAAGGTAAAAAAATTAACCTTGAAACACCCATTGTTAATACAAATAGAACAGTTGGAACTATGCTTTCACATGAAGTGGCTAAAATATGGGAATCAGAAGGCTTGCCTGAAGATACAATTAATATAAAACTAAATGGATCGGCGGGACAAAGTCTTGCTGCGTGGTTAGTAAATGGAATTACATTAACACTAGAAGGTGACGCTAATGACTATGTAGGTAAGGGTCTTTCAGGGGGTAAATTAATCATCTATCCGCCAAAAGCTAGTAAATTTAAATCAGAAAACAATATTCTCCTTGGTAATGTTGCTTTGTATGGTGCTACAAGCGGAGAGGCTTATTTTAGGGGAATAGCTGCAGAAAGATTTTGTGTAAGAAATAGCGGGGCTACTGTTGTGGTTGAAGGAATCGGAGATCATGGTTGCGAATACATGACAGGCGGGAAGGCTATCATTCTAGGAAATACAGGAAGAAATTTTGGTGCCGGAATGAGCGGAGGCGTTGCTTACGTTTATGATTTAAATGGTGATTTTGAAACTAAATGCAATAAAGAAACCTTTGAACTAGAAAAATTAACTAAAGAAGACTTAGAAGACCTAAAACAATTTATCACAAAACATAAAGATCTAACTGGTTCAGAAGTAGGGAAAAATATTTTAGAAGCTTGGAAAACTGAAAGCACAAAATTTGTAAAAGTTATGCCTTCTGACTACAAAAGAGTCTTAAATGAAATGAAAGAAAAGAAAAAGGCTAGCAATGGGTAAAATAACCGGATTTAAAGAATACCCTAGAGTTGTAGAGCCTTATAGACCTGCAAAAGAAAGATTATTAGATTTCAAAGAGATCTATACTGATCATGACGATCAAAATTTAAATGTGCAAGCCGCTAGATGTATGGATTGTGGTGTTCCCTTTTGTCAATCTGATGAGGGCTGTCCAGTCTACAACCTAATACCTGAATGGAATGATCTTGTTTATGAAGACAGATGGGAAGAAGCTTTTGATAGATTAATGGAAACTAATAACTTTCCTGAAGTAACAGGACGTGTTTGCCCAGCTGTATGTGAAGGTGCGTGTGTTCTGGGTATTACTGAGAGCCCTGTTGCTATAAAAAATTTAGAATTCGCAATAGCTGATAAAGGTTTTCAGAATGGTTGGCTTAAGCCCCAAATACCTTCTTCTAGAACTGAAAAAACTATTGCTATTGTAGGATCAGGTCCTGCTGGATTATCAGCAGCTCAACAACTTAATAGCGTAGGACATAATGTGAAAGTTTATGAAAGAGCAGATCGAATAGGCGGTTTAATGATGTATGGGATACCTAATATGAAACTAGAAAAATCTTTACTTGATCAAAGAAGAGATCAGATGGAAACTGAAGGTATAAATTTTTTTACTAGTGTTGATGTAGGAGGAAATCTAAATAACTCTATTAGCATTGAAGATCTTAACAATAATAATGATGTAGTTTTATTAACTACAGGAGCTACCAATCCTAGAGACCTTCCTATTCCAGGTAGAAAAGGAGAAGGAATTTACTTTGCTATGGATTTTCTTAAATCTAACACTAAAAGTTTATTGGATTCAGACCTTAAAGATAAGAATTTTATATCTGCAAAAGATAAGAGAGTTATTGTTATTGGTGGAGGCGATACTGGAACAGACTGCATAGGCACATCCTTAAGACATGGTTGCAAATCATTAATAAATTTCGAAATTATGCCAGAACCACCTAAAGAAAGATCCGTAAATAATCCATGGCCATTGTTTCCAAAAACATTAAAGGTCGATTATGGTCATGAAGAATCTGCTGAAACTTTTGGCAATGACCCAAGAGTTTATTCAATTTCTGGGAAAGAATTCCTTAGAGATAAGGAAGGAAATTTGCAAGGAATAAGGACAGTAGGAGTGGAAAACTTTAAAGAAATTAGGGGGACTGAAAAAGATTGGGATGCAGACCTCATTTTGTTAGCCATGGGATTCTTAGGCCCTGAACATTATGTAAGTGAGCCTTTAAATATAGAGCTTGATGAAAGAAGCAATTACAAAGCCGAACATAATGTTCATCAAACATCTAATCCCTCTGTTTTTGCTGCAGGAGATTGCCGAAGAGGGCAGTCCCTTGTGGTTTGGGCTATAAACGAAGGCAGAGCAGCTGCAAGAGAAATAGATCTTTATTTAATGGGCGAAACAACTCTTCCTTAAAGTTTTATTACACGCATTAGGCCTTCTTGAACAGCAGAAGCGACTAGAACTCCTTTTTGAGTATAAACGCTACCTCTGTTAAAGCCCCTTGCATTGCTTGCACTTGGGCTATCAGTGGAATAAAGCATCCACTCATCTGCTCTAAAGGGCCTATGAAACCACATAGCATGGTCTAGACTCGCGCTCTGTACATTCCCCTTAGCAAAACTAAGAGTATGAGGATTTAATGAAGTGCTTAAAAGTCCCATGTCTGAAGCATAAGCCAAGATAGCTTGGTGCATGATCACATCATCAGGTAATTTAGCAACCGCTTTCATCCAAACATGTTTATATGGAGGCTTCTTTTTCGGACCCTCAAACATACCTTCTCCAGGAAGATTTCTAATTTCAATAGGTCTTTCTCTTGTGAAAAAATCTCTAAATTTTTCAGGCACTTTGTGAGCTATTTGTTTTTTAAGTTCTAAGTCGCTTATACACTCTTCGGGTCCAGGAATTTCTTGCATATCTATTTGATGTGAAGGACCTTTCTCTTTTTTATGAAAGGAAACAACCATATCAAAAATCGGTTCTCCCTTCTGTATAGCAACAACTCTTCTAGTGGTAAAGCTTCTTCCGTCTCTAGTTTTCTCTACATCATAAATTATGGGGTAGCCCATATCACCTGGTCTTAAGAAATACGCATGTAAGGAGTGAGCAGACCTCTTCTTATCTACAGTTCTTAATGCAGCAGTGAGAGCCTGGCCAAGTACTTGACCACCGAAAACTCTAGAGCCTCCAATGTTTTCGCTCTGACCTCTATATAAGTTTTCCTCTAATTGCTCTAAATCTAACAGCTTAATTAACTTGTTTAATGCCTGTTTTTTCATCTTATTTAAATTCCCTTTCATCCCACCACGGATAAAAATCAGGCATATCCTTAGATACTTTATTTGGAAAAATAGGCGATCTTTTCTCTAAAAAAGAATTTACTCCTTCTTTGGTATCTTCTCCTTTTCCTAACTCATAAATTGCCCTTGAATCAACCTTGTGAGCCTCCATAGGGTGGTCTGCACCAAGCATTTTCCATAACATCTGTCTAGTTAGTGAAACCGATACAGGTGAAGTATTTTCAATTATTTCATTTGCAATGTTTCGAGCTTCATCAATTAAAGAATCTTTCGAATGAACAGAACTAACTAAACCTGCATGTAAAGCTTCTTGTGCACCAAAAACCTTACCAGAAAATGTCCATTCAAGTGATTTACTAATCCCAACTATTCGCGGAAGAAACCAACTAGAAGCCGCTTCAGGCACTAAACCTCTTCTCGCAAAAACAAATCCAAACCTTGCTTCTTCACTAGCAAGCCTTATATCCATAGGTAATGTCATGGTAACCCCTACTCCTACAGCAGGCCCATTAATAGCAGCAATTATAGGTTTAGGGCAATCATAAATTGCTAATGTAGTTCTACCACCACCATCTCTTAACCATTCTAAATTATTTTGATCATTTGTTTTTTTTGCCCTTGGGTTTTCATCTCTATTAAAGGTATTCTCACCATCCCCCAAATCAGCCCCAGCACAAAACCCTCTTCCTTCACCAGTTATTATAATTACTCTAACAGCATCATCCTTTCCTGCTGATTCAAAAGATGAAATTAGTTCATTCATCATCTGACCAGTGAAGGCATTAAGTCTATCTGGTCTATTCAGGGTAATTGTAAGAATCTGGTCAGTAATTTCGTATTTTATTGTTTCGTAATTCATAATTTCTCCATGTATTTAATCGATATGATGATCTAGATCATGTGCGGGCTGATTACTACTTGTATCTCTAACTTCTTTTGCAGGTACACCTGCAACTGTAGTTTGTTCTCTAACATTACTTAGAACAACACTTCCAGCAGCTACTTTGGCGTTTCTTCCTATTTCTACATTTCCTAATATAGTTGATGCAGCACTTAATAGAACACCTTCTCTTACTTTAGGGTGTCTATCTCCAACCTCTTTTCCCGTACCCCCTAAAGTTACACCCTGAAATATGGATACATTATTCTCAACTACGGAAGTCTCTCCAATTACTACCCCTGTTCCATGATCAATCATAATTCCTTTCCCTAGATTTGCAGCAGGATGAATATCCACTCCATAGACCACAGATGTACGACTTTGGAAATAGTGAGCTAAAGTATGTCTTTCTTTGGACCAAAGCCAATTAGCAACCCTATGGGATTGAAGTGATTTGAATCCTTTAAAGAATAGTAAAGGCTCAGAATAATACTTGCAGGCTGGATCTCTATCCTTAGCAGCCAATAGGTCAAAAGTAGTAGAAGATAATATATCTTTACTAGATCTCATAGCCTCTTTAATCACCCGCCTTAACATCATTGGTTGCACAGCAACAGTTCCTAAATCGTTAGAAAGCAAATCTGCTAAAGCGGCAGAAAAGGTTTCATGCTCTAAAATTGTAGAGTGAAAAAAACTAGCTAGTATAGGTTCAGCTTTTACTCTAAGTTTTGTCTCTTCTCTAATGAGATTCCAAATCTCCTTTTTATCTACATTTTCCATAACAATACTGTATTGTATCTCAGCATTGTGTCTTGCTGAAACTTTGCAAATAAGGATAATGTAGCTCCTTAAAAAAAATTATGACTAATTTATCAACAAATAACCAAAAGGACCTACCTGATATTGAAATTGATGTCAGGCAAATGTTTGATCTAGATATAGATCTAAAGGTTCCAGGATTTAGTGAATCTAATGAATATGTTCCAGATATCGATACAGCTTACAGATTTGATATGGATACCACCCTGGCAATACTCGCTGGTTTCTCAAAAAATCGTAGAGTTATGATTCAAGGCTATCATGGTTCTGGTAAGTCTACGCACATTGAGCAGATAGCAGCAAGATTAAATTGGCCTTGTATAAGAATCAATCTAGATAGTCATATAAGTCGAATAGACCTATTAGGTAAGGATGCAATAACCCTTAAAGATGGAAAACAAGTTACGGAGTTTCGAGAAGGTCTATTACCTTGGGCGCTGCAAAACCCCACTGCTCTAGTTTTTGATGAATATGATGCAGGAAGACCTGATGTAATGTTTGTTATACAAAGAGTCTTAGAAGTACAAGGAAAGCTTACGCTATTAGACCAAAATAAAGTTATTTCTCCTCATCCAAGTTTTAGATTGTTTTCTACTGCTAACACCGTAGGACTAGGTGATACTTCAGGGCTCTATCATGGAACTCAACAGATAAATCAAGGCCAGATGGATAGGTGGCATATAGTATCTACTTTAAACTATCTTAATCCTGAACTAGAGTTGCAAGTAGTTCTAGCAAAAGTTCCTTCTTTAGATAATAAAAAAGGAAAAGATGTAGCGACCAATATGATATCTGTTGCTAATCTTTCTAGGCAAGGTTTTGCTAATGGAGATATATCGACTTTAATGTCTCCAAGAACTGTCATTAGTTGGGCGGAAAATAATGAAATATACAATGATCTAGATAGAGCTTTCGAAATAACCTTCTTAAATAAATGTGATGAAACCGAAAGATCTATCATTGCAGAGTATTACCAAAGATGCTTTAACTCAGAATTAGAAGATTCAGTCGCAGAAAACAAGGACGAATAAATATGGTCCAAAAGAGCTCTCCAGAGCTGGTTAAGGAAGCAATTTCTTCAACTTCTAGGGCCTTATCTAAAAACCCTGATCTAGAAATTAATATAACACCTGGGAATTTATCTGAATTAGATAAATCTAAGGGCTCCCATATTGGCTTATCACTTCTAAGGGCAGAAGGTGATTCTAAAGCTTGTCAAGAAAGATATGGAGATAGATCTATATTTATAGAAACAGGTTCATCAAAAACTAATTTACTTATGGAATATCTTGAAAATACAAGAACCGAATTACTAGGCTCTAAGGAGTTTTCAGGTGTAAGTTCAAATCTACAAAATAAATTTAATGATAAATGTAAATTGTATGAATCCTTTGAAGATAAATCTGAAATTTTAGAAATAGCTTTAGATGCCTGGTTAAGACAATTGACTCTAAAGATAAAATTATCCTCTGAAGCTACTAAAATATTAAAACCTTGGAAAAAAATTCTAGACGAGAAAGGCTTACCTTTTAGTAAAGAAATTTTAGATAATCTGGAAAACCAAGTTGAATTCTCAGAAATCATAAGACAAATTCTAAGTACCCTTGATATCGAAGATAAAAACCTAGAAGAAGACAAAGAAGACCATACAGAAGACGATAATAACAAAGATAACAATGAAGACGAAAAAAATGAATTAGGTGAAGATCAAGATTCCGATTCTCCAGAAATGGATGGTAGCGATGAACAGGATGACTCTGAAATAGAAATGGGAGACTCGGATGAAGATACAATTGTTGATGAAAATCAGGATGTTCTAAGCAACCAATCTTGGTTAGAATCTCTGGTAGGTCAAACCTCTTCTTTCAATTATAAGGTTTATACAAGAAATTTTGATGAGCTGGTTCATGCTGAAGATCTGTGTAGTACAGAAGAATTACAAAGGCTTAGAAAACATTTAGACCAACTAATGGGTTCAAGTAAAGCAACTATTTCTAAATTAGCAAATAGGCTACAAAGGCTTTTAATGGCTCAGCAAAATAGATCTTGGGAATTTAATAAAGAAGAAGGAATGCTTGATTCTTCAAGATTACATAAAATAATTACCGATCCTTTAACACCCTTGAGTTATAAGATTGAAACTGAGGTTGATTTCAGAGACACAGTTGTTTCTATACTGGTTGATAGCTCAGGATCTATGAGAGGGAGGTCAATGACTGTTGCTGCAATATGCGCTGACATTATTAGTACAACATTAGAAAGGTGCAATGTAAAAACTGAAGTGCTGGGTTTTACTACAAAAAATTGGAAAGGTGGAGAAAGTAGAAGGAAATGGATGGAAGAAGGCAAGCCCATAAATCCAGGAAGATTAAATGATATAAGGCATATAGTTTTTAAATCTGCGGATACACCTTGGAGGAGAGGACAGAGAAACTTCGGTCTGATGTTAAGAGAAGGTTTATTAAAAGAAAACGTTGATGGAGAAGCCCTGATATGGGCTCATGACAGAATAATAAACAGACAAGAACAGAGAAAAATATTAATGGTTATTTCTGATGGGGCTCCAGTAGATGATAGCACTCTATCAAGTAATTCAACCAATTTCTTAGATCTCCATCTAAGACAAGTTATTCATTCAATCGAAACCCAATCACCATTAAGTTTAATTGCTATAGGAATTGGACATGATGTTACAAGATATTATAAAAATGCTGTAACTGTACATAGAGCTGAAGAACTTGGTGGTGCTATGCTTGAGCAACTAACTGATCTATTCAAAGTGGATTAAGAATTGTAGGCTGTGTTTTAAAGGAATTATGAAAGTTAATTAAAAGCAAGGTCAACTGTGTATATTTGGTATAAAATGACTTGAAATATAAGGAATGTAGACTAAAAACATGAAGATTAAGGAAGTAGACAATTGCCCTAAAGGGCTTCGTTATTTTGATGACGACGGTCTTGAAGATAAATTAAATGAGAGAGATTTAGAGGATATAGTAGAAATATTCCAAACCCCTTTAACTGGAGCTTACAATTGGGACTATGCAGCTGCAGATAATAGATTAAAAAAATTGTATGAATTAGGAAAAAAGCTTAATTGGAATGCTACCCTAGATTTAGACTGGTCTAATGAGCATTATCCTCAAACAGATTGGCCAACAAACCCAGAATTTCAGCAATTATCTGGCTTTAAACCTTATGATGACCTGCCTGAAGAAAAGAAAATTGAATGTTCCTGGCACCTTTTAGCAAGTGGCTTAAGCCAAATTGTACATGGTGAGCAAGGCGCTATGCTGGTTGCTTCTCAATTAGTTTCTTGTGCTCCTACTTATAATGCTAAGTTGTATGCCGCTTCACAAACCTTTGATGAAGCGAGACATGTAGAGGTTTTTAATAAATACTTACAAGAGAGGATAGGCTGGACTTACCCAGTCATGCCAGGACTTAAATTACTACTAGACAAAATCCTTACTGATCCTAGATGGGATCTAAAATTTATTGGAATGCAAATTATTATTGAAGGTCTTGCTTTAGCGGCTTTTGAGAGACAAAGAATAGCTGCAATGGATCCTCTGCTAAAAGATATCTTCTATCTAGTTATAAGAGATGAAGCTAGACATGTAACTTTTGGTGTAAATTACCTTGAAGAATTTGTTTCCACTTTATCTGAGAAAGAAAAAGAAGATAGGGCTGAATTTGCATATGAAGCATGTGTAGTTATGAGAAATAGATTTGGATCGAATAATGTTATGAATCACTATGGTTGGGATGTTGAAGAAGCTCAGAAAGTTCTAAATCAATCAGAAAGTGCTAGGTTATTTAATAATCTGCTATTCTCAAAAATAATGCCTAACCTTAAAAGAATTGGATTGTTGACAGAAAAAACTCAAGAAAAATATGAACAAATGGATCTTTTACAATTCCAAGACCTTCAAGACGATAAAGTTATTGATTGGGAGGAGATGTCAAAACCCCTAGAATATTCATCCAAAACTGGTTAAGCTTCAGTTTTATGAAAATAAAAGTTGTAGAAAATCCACCTGTTGATCCTAGGGAGTTTGATCTTCCTGAAGGCTTTAAACAAGAGCATCTAGAAGATGTTGTAGAAATATTTAAAACTCCATTAGTGGGTCACTATAATTGGGATTATACAGATGCTGATACAAGGATTAAGAAGCTTTACGAGCTAGGGAAAAAACTTAATTGGGATGGTTCAATTGATCTTGATTGGTCTAAAGGTTTAAAGAAAGGAGAGCCGCCAATTAAGGCTGAACTTTTAGCTAGAATGGAAGGTCCACTAGCAGCTTTGCCAGAAGAAGAAAGATTAGAATATATGAGGCACGATCAAGCCTGGACTTTAAGTCAATTTTTACATGGAGAACAAGGTGCATTATTAGTTGCGTCACAATTAGTTTCTTGTGCTCCTACATATCAAGCAAAGCTTTATGCAGCTTCCCAAACATTCGACGAAGCCAGACACGTAGAAGTTTTTGCTAGATATCTTCAAACAATACACGGTATTGAATACCCAATTAATAAAAATTTAAAAGCTTTGATAGATAAAATATTATCCGATGAAAGATGGGACTTAAAATTTATAGGAATGCAGATAATAATAGAAGGACTTGCTCTTGCCGCGTTTCAAACTACGAAAGAGACTTCTAACTGCGCTCTTTTAAGACAGTTGGTTCATTATATAATTAGAGATGAGGCCAGGCACGTTACATTTGGAGTTAACTACCTCGAAGAATTCCTTCAAACACTATCTAAAAAGGAAGTTGAAGATAGGGCAATGTTTGCTTACGAAGCTTGTGTGGTTATGAGGGCAAGAATTATCAATACAGAATTACCAGCTAGATGGTTTGGTTTAAGCGAAGAAGAGATTCTTGAAATGGTAGTAAATGATGAAACTCAAGATATGTTTAATAATATGCTATTTAGTAGAGTCATGCCAAACCTTAAAAGAATAGGTCTTCTTACAGACAAAGTAATGCCACTTTATGAAAAACTAAATTTGACCTCGTATATAGATGCAGAAGGTGATTTTGAGATAGATTGGGCTGAAATGAATAAGCCATTAGAGACTTCTAAAGAAATAGATCAACAATCAAAAGAACAACTAGCAGCTCATCATGCCAATGGTCTTTTTTAGTTGTTTGTTTGCGTTTCAGTTATCTAGAAGTATAAAAATTAAAACCCATAGTAATCTGAGGTAAAGTCCCATTTTCCTCTATATGATACAAATCTTTAATAAAGCCAGAGCTAACAAAGAAATCTAAATAGTTAGATCTATATTGATAGAAAATTTCAACACTTATCTCTCTTCCGGAAGGTTCAATACCTAAGCTATGATCTAGAAATGAGATTTCTCTGTACTTATTTCTGCTTGTAGGAATTGAAAGACTCATCCCTCCTTCTTCAACTCTAAGGGGTTGTGATATTGAAATACCTATATTGTCATATTCTTGAATTAAAGAGCTCTTGTTATAACTTATCGAAAAAGAGCTAGATTTTATATTTCCAATATCAGTAACTAGACCTTGCCTACCTATATCTGTCTTGGTGTTGCCATAAAAAACCTTACCTTCAAAAAAAGAATTCTTAAATCCTCTAAAAAAGTTAAAACCTACAAAAGAAGTTAAAGACTTATCTAGTCCTCCATAGCCTCCCTCAAGCATCCCACCCAGAATTGATTTATCTTCATTTAAATATCCAAACTGGTAGCCTAGCTGGTAATTTTGTTTTTCTTTTCTAATTTCAAATAGAACTCCATTTGATTTATTTTTGTTTTTATTAAAATAGACCTCAGATTCTTTATGTTCCCCTGAGAACATCGAAAATATAATTGATCTGCTATTAGTTATTTTGTCTCCAAAGCCTACAAAGCTTCCTAAAGAAGAAAAGTCTAAATAAGGAGATGCAGAGTAACTACTAGTTGAGATATTTATATTAGTAGGTTTAGTCTCACTACCAGAAAAAAATATTGAAGGGCTTGTTCCAGAACCTAGGAAAAAATAGGAATCTTGACCTATTCCACTAACATATGAAAAATATTTAAGAGCATTGAACTCTTTTCCTTTATTTAAAAGGAGATAAGATTCATTGGGCTGTAGGTCTAAATAGCCTATATTAAATTCATCTCCGTTAGAACCAATAATTTTTCTTTGTGATATGGGGTTAGATTTAAAAGATAAAGGAGATTCTATCCAACTTGCTGAAAGCATCTTATTCCTAAAAGTTCCTTTTAGTTTTCTTTTAAAAGGAGCACCAAGCTCATCAAATACAACAAAACTTTTCTCGCTTAAGCTATTAATGATGCCGTCTCCGAAAGCCGGTCCTAAAGTATGAATAAAAGTTCCATGCTCAGATAAAGTAAGGCTGTCTAAACTATTACCCAAAGCTGCGATCATTGTCGTTCCTACAGGCCTAGTTGCTGCATCTAAATCCATCAAGCCCTGTCCATAAATACTACTATCTGCATAGATACCAGACTTATCAGCAGTATTTAAAAGTCTCATTAAAATCTCAGTATTTCCTAGCTGACCTTCGAAATAGCTAGCTAAAATAGCTAAACCTCCAGAAACATGAGGAGCTGCCATGGAAGTTCCACTTGCAGTCCCATAGCTATTAGTTATAGGAGGATCTTGTGCATAAACACTAACAATCTGTCCTCCTGGAGCTGCTAAACAATAGTCCTTTGCCACACCACAACGATTTGAAAAGCTACTTATTTGTCCATCTGGACCTACTGAAACTACTGCTAAAGAATGTCCTTGTAATTCTTCAATTAAGGAAGGCAATCCTCCAAATACCTCTGGACTAGAATAATCTACCCCTTGATCAGCATAACCTCCACCATTTCCAGCAGCCCAAACAAATAAAGTTTTATCGGCATCCAAAGTAGTTGATTGTGCTAATACTTCTATTGTATTTGGGAATGCACTTCTTAAATTTTCTTCAGTGTAGTCATTTATATTGCCTTGATATCCGAAACTACCATTAACAACAGTAACACCCCTTTCTATAAAATAACTTTCTAGATTAGACCAACTACTATCTATTCCAGAGTAATCTACTGTAGGGTCTATAGTCACTGGTTCATATGTCTCACCTGGTGTTCCTAATTCAATAGAGATGAAAAAAAGTTGTGCATCAAAAGCCACTCCATGCATGCCTGTTCCATCTCTTTCACCTAAAGCTATACCAGAAACATGACTTCCGTGTAGTTTTTCATCAGTAGTTGGTGATCTACTCTGGTAATCCAAAATACTATCTGAGGTGATCTTAAAGGCTCCATTAAGCTCTTGATGTGTTTTATCTACTCCAGAATCCATTATTCCTATAACTGTTCCCCTTCCAGTAGCACCTCTAGCATAGGCAGAAGAGGCATTAATCATTGACAGTCCATATTGGTTGATGTACTCAGAAGAATCCTCGTAAATTTGCTTATCTAATTCAAAACTCCCTGTTGTATCAATAGCTCCAGAGGCAGGTAAACTAGGTTGGGTAGAATTGCTCTCTGTAGTCTGTAGAGAACCGCCGGTATTAGCTGTAGGAGAAGGTTCAGGAGAGCTTCCACCTCCACCACAAGATATAAGAACCAGTAATAAAATACAAAATATACTAAAGTTCTTCAGCTGTCTGTCTTGGATATTTTTTATATACATATTTATAATATAGACTACAACTAAAAGGGAGTTTCTCCAAACTATATAATGAAAATCTCAGTAGACTTTGGAATAACTGTCACTGATGCAATTGCTAAAGAAGATGACAATGTTATAAACCATAAAATGTTAATGTCTTCAGAAGAGCCTTCTGAAAAAATAATAAAAGATCTTTTTCCCAATGTGGACTTCAAAACAGGAGTTGACTTTATTTCAGTTACAGGAGGAAAGCATCTTAATATAAAAGATAGTATAGAAAACACTCCTGTATACCATGTAAATGAAGTAGATGCTGTTGGTGAAGGAGCTGTTACTCTTGCAAAACTTAATAAATCAAAGAAAGCAATAATTGTAAGTGCAGGTTCAGGAACTGCTTGTATATTTGCGCATAATAATAAGTATGTACATTGCTCTGGTACAGGTGTTGGAGGTGGTACAATTTTAGGGTTGTCTAAGTTGCTTATTGGAACTCAAGATCCGTCTGAGATTGAAGAGCTAGCAAATAAAGGCGACCCTACAAAAACGGATCTAATTTTAGAGGATGTTGTTTCAGGACCAATAGGTTCGTTACCACAAGAAACAACAGCGGTAAATTTTGGAAAGATTTCTAAAATAGAAAGACATGTGTCGAGAGAGGACTTGGCAGCAGGAATAATTAATCTTGTTGGTCAAACTGCAGCTAGGATTGCTACATCTGTAGCAATAGCTACAGAAGCGAGCGAAATAATAGTAGTAGGGAGATCTCCTAATTTTATAGGATTACGAAGTTCTCTTGAAACTGCTGCTGCTTTAACCAATTTTACACCCCATTTTCCTGATAATGGAGAATACGCATCGGCATTAGGAGCTTTACTTCTAATAGAAAAAAACCCCGCTAAGTAATATTAGCAGGGTTTAAATAAAAGCCTGACAATGTCCTACTCTCACATGGTCGCAACCATACTACCATCGGCGCTAAGAGGTTTCACTTCTGAGTTCGGAAAGGTATCAGGTGGTTCACTCTTGCTATGATCATCAGACAGAAACTTATAAGTTCAATAATTAACTAGTTTTTTTGGCTACATCTAAGAAGTTAGTTGATGTAATAAGGTCAAGCCTATCGAGCAATTAGTACAGGTTAGCTCAATGTCTTACAACACTTACACACCCTGCCTATCAACGTCCTAGTCTTGAACGGCTCTTAATGGACCGAAGTCCGGGAAATCTAGTCTTGAAGGAGGCTTCCCGCTTATATGCTTTCAGCGGTTATCCTT
>CETH01090214.1_pt1 | contig 94847 bp, 82 predicted proteins | sample 361461 | NCBI WGS metagenome assembly CETH01 (sample SAMEA2622695, study PRJEB7988) | marine metagenome | isolation source: saline water (ENVO:00002010), including | reverse complement strand
AAAAAAGATACTATGCATGCATAATATTTTTAATAAAAAAAAGTCTATTTATCATTATTATTTTTACGACCAAAAATAGAGAAATGAACATATTTTTTAGGATTTGATTTAAGGTCTTTAATTAACAATTCTAATTCTTTAGATGAATTCAATAAATTATTATATAGAGCTTCTTCATTAACTAATTTACCAAGAGTTCCTTGATTATTTTCAATTTTTTCCAAAGTGTTATTTAATTTTTCACCAACTACTTCAAAATTATTTATCATCGGTTTTATTTCAGATAATAAAATTGAGTCTGTTATTTTAATTAAATTTTCAGATGTTTTGTTGATGTTATTAAAAGAAGAATTTATAGTAGTTTTATTTTGCGAAATAAGTTCATTCATAGAGTTGGTTAAATCATTAATATTTTTTAATGAAAGAGAAAAATTTTCAAGTGATTTTTTTAGATTATCCTGCGTTTCATTATTAACAATGTTATTAACCCCAGAAAAAATTGAGTCCACTCCTGAAAGTATTCCCTCAATTTTATTTTGTATTGGTGCTATCTGTTGATTAATAAGTTCAGTTAAACCTGGTTTAATTGAGGAATCTAATTTATCTCCATCCTCTACAACAGATGTATTACTAAAAACAGGTTGAATAGAAATAGCTTTTCCTCCAATAACCCCTACTTCATATAAAGTAGCCTTACTTTTTTTAGAAATCTTAAGATTTTCAGGAACAGTAAAACTCACTTTTATTCCTTCATAATTATCTCCAAAACTAATACCAACAACCTTTCCTATTGACATGCCGTTAATTGTAACATTTGCCCCCAAAGACAATCCTTCAACTTCTTGATAAACAGAATGTAAAATCTTTTCACTACTAAAAACAGGAGTGCCTTTTAAATAATTATATCCAAAAATTAAAATAAAAGCAGAAGCAATGACAAAAAAAGCAGCTTTAATTTCTTTAGAAATTTTCAATTTATTCTCTAATTTTAAGTAAAATTAATAATTATTTAAAGATAAACTTTGACAATCTATTTTAAAGCATCTTTTAGTTTAATTTTTTTTCCTGATTTAAAAGCAACAACAAAAGCTTTTTTATAACCTTTCTTTTTTGCTCTTCTCATTAAAGTTATGGCATTTTTATATTTAGATGTTTTTCCGTAGTAATATCTATAGAGATTTCCATTCTTTTCTCTTGAAATACCTTTAAGCCCTTTAAAATTATAAGATTTATTAGCTAAATAATTTTTACTTGCAGCTATTTGCACTTTAAAAATAATACTGCTTTTTGAAGATGATAAATCATTCTGTCTTTCTTCATAATCAATATTATTACTAACAAATGTATCTTCTAGATTATAAAAATAATTTTTGATTCCTTCAGCAATAGTTTTTGCCATTTCACTCTGCCCCTTTTTTGAATTTAGGTATGCTCCTTCCCTTTTATTGGTTAGAAAACCAGTTTCAACAAGTACACTTGGCATATATGAATATTTTAGAACCATAAAGCCAGCTTGCTTTACCGTTCTATTTTTTCTGTTTAATTTGTTAACAAAACTATTTTGAATTGAATTAGCGGCTAGAATACTTTGGTCTAAATAAGTTTCTTGCATTAAGGTTAATCCAATAACAGATTCTAGACTATTTGGATCAAATCCGTCATAATTTTGAAGATAATTATCCTCTAAAAAAATTACAGAATTTTCTTTTTTTGCAACCTCAAAATTTCTTTGATTTGCATGAAGCCCCATAACAAATGTCCCTGCACCATAAACAGACTTATTTTTTTCAAAAGAATCACAATGAATTGAAATAAATAAATCTGCATCAGCTCTATTAGCAATATTGGCTCTTTCAATAAGATTTACAAAAACATCTGTTTTTCTAGTATAGATAACCTTTATTTTTTTTTCTTTTTCTAATAATTTTCCAGTTTTTAAGGCAATACTTAGTGCTATTTTTTTTTCATAGTAATTATTACCGCGATTTCCAGTGTCTTTTCCACCATGACCTGCATCTAAGACAACTGTGAAAATATTTTTTGGTGAAGATTTTTGTTGAGAAAACAAATAAAAATGAAAAAAAAGAGTTATTAAAAAAAACAAGAGAGTTTTAAGTAGAATATTTGTTTTCAATCTTAATATTTATTAAAAATATATTAAGGATAAAATTATGATTAATTTTGAATACTTTTTTAATTTAATTAACATATTTAGGGATATAAAATTGCAATCAAAACTCATCTTTTTAATTACATTAGTTTTCTTGACTAATAACTTTTTTATATTTTCTCAAGATGAATTAAATACATTAAAAAAATCCGATTCAATCAAAAAAAGTTCTGATGAAGTTTTATTAGATAAAGTTAGATATAATGCCAAAAATTATGTTAAAATAGATAGAGAAAAAAATAAACTATATTTATACGATGAAGCAGAATTATATTATCAAGACATTGAATTAAGAGCAGGTATAATAATTCTTGATTATTCTAAAAATGAAGTCTACGCTGGAAGAATTCCAAACGATAAAGATTCTTTAATTCAATTTCCTTACTTCAAGCAAGCTAATAATGAAGTAAATCCTGATTCAATAAGATTCAATTTTGATACCCAAAAAGCATTAATATGGAATTCTAAATCTGGAGAAAATGGTATGGATGTTTTTTCTGCACTAACAAAAAAACAAAATGACTCAGTATATTATATTAAAGATGCTAGGGTGAGCACTGCAGGAAAAGTTTTAGGTGGAGAAAAAGAAGATTTAGATTATTATTTCAAGGTTAGAAAAGGAAAGTTAATACCTGGAGGTAAAATTATTACTGGTTTTACTAATATGTTTATAGCAGATATTCCTACTCCATTAGCCCTACCTTTTGCGTATTTTCCAACAACTCAAACGAAAGAATCTGGATTTATTTTTCCATCATTTGGAGAAAGTAATAACAGAGGTTATTATTTAGAAAATGGAGGATATTATCTCGCTTTATCAGACTATTTTGATCTGACTTTAACTGGAAATTATTATACTAATGGAAGTTATGGTTTTTCAGGCCAAACAACATACAATGTCAAATATAAATTTAGAGGTAATTTTAATTTTAGATATGAAAATCTTATCAATAGTGAAAGAGGTTTACCTGATTACGGAAAATCAACTGTTTTTAATATAACTTGGTCTCATACAAAAGATCCAAAATCTAGTCCTAATTCTAACTTTTCAGCTTCAGTTAATTTTGGTTCAAGTGATTATTATCAAAAATCCATTAATCAATTAAATTCTCCAAACTTCTTAAATAATAATTTAAGTTCATCTATTTCTTTTTCAAAAACATTTCCAGAATATCCACGTGTAACTTTAAGTTTAACCTCTGGAATGTCTCAAAATTCAAGAACAAATTCTGTAAATTTAACTCTTCCAACTTTCACAGCTAATTTGGAAAGAATTTATCCATTTGCACCCAAAAATGGATCAAAAAAAGGAATAATTCAAAATATAAATATTCAATACAGCACAAGAGCTGAGAATAGAATTATTACCACCTCCGACGATTTATTTTCAGGAAAGATGTTTAAAAATGCAGAAAACGGAATGATTCACAACATTCCTTTAAGCACAAATTTTAAAATTTTAAAATATTTAAGTGTATCAGCAAATGCAAATTATAGCGAGGTTTGGACTCCAAGGACAATTAAAAAAAATGATTATAATATTGAGACTAAAACTGTAAGTATTGATACTATATCTGGGTTTTCTTCTTTTAGACAATACAATTATAGTGCAAGTATGGGAACAACTATTTATGGAACTGTTAACTTTGGTGATGAAAAAAAAATTCAGTCTATAAGGCATATTTTAACTCCGTCAATAAGCTACAGTACAAGACCGAGTTTTAAAAAATATTATGACACATATATAATTGATGCTGAAGGAAATACTGAAGAATACACAAGGTTTCAGGGAAATCTTTACGGAATACCTTCAAAATCTTTTTCAAACAGTATGGGGATTTCTATTGGAAATACTTTTGAAGCAAAAGTAAAAAATAAAGATTCAACAGCTAAAGAAGCAAAAAAAATAAGTTTATTAAACAACTTGAATTTATCATCATCTTATAATTTTGCCGCCGATTCTCTAAAATGGAGTCCTGTAAGAGTTTCAACTGGATTAAATATTATAAATAATAGGCTAAAAATCAATATAGCAGGCACTTTTGATCCATATGGTTTAGATGAAAATAATGTTAGATTTAATAAATTTCATATCTCTAACGGAGGAGGTCTTTTAAGATTAACAAGTGCAAACATAAATACAAATTTTCAAATTTCAAGCGATGATTTTAATAATGAAAAAAAAGATAAAAGTCAAAATGAAGATGAAGATCAAAATGAAGATGAAATAGAAAATAACACTTCTGCAAATGGTGGTAGAGATGACGATCTATTTGGAAGAGCTGTTGATCCTTCAAATAGAATAATTGACAGATCAAATAAAAAAGATCTGCCAAAATACCCAAGTTACATGACTGAAATTCCATGGAATTTAAAATTTGCCCATTCTTTTACATACAGAAACACTATTGGCGAAAAAATGATTTCAAATAATTCTTTAATGGTTTCTGGAAATTTATCTCTAACACCAAAATGGGAAATAGGTGTTTCCTCAGGATATGATTTTAAATTAAAAGGCGTTACATATACTCAATTAAGATTTGACAGAGACCTTGATAGTTGGATTTTAAATTTCAGCTGGACTCCTTTTGGACCTAGACAATCTTGGAATTTTTTTATTGGAATAAAATCTGGCTTATTAAGCGATATAAAATATGACAAAACAAGACAGCCTGACCTTAGATAATTTTGTTTATATTTAATTTTATGAAAAAGAAAATAATTACAACTTTAAATGCTCCGGCACCTATTGGCCCATACAATCAGGCAATCCTATCAGATAAAACACTTTATATTTCAGGTCAAATTCCACTGATTCCTAATACTATGGAAATTCTTAATTCTACAATAGAAGAAGAAACTGATCTTGTAATGAATAATTTAAAAGCTATCCTTGAAACAGCACAAATGACTTTCAAACATGTCGTAAAAGCTTCAATATTTTTAAGTGATATGAATGATTTTGCAAAGGTTAATGATGTTTATGGCAGATATTTTGATAACGATATTGCTCCTGCAAGAGAAACAATTGCAGTAAAGACATTACCAAAATCAGTTAGAGTAGAAATCTCAATGATTGCTGTAAAATAATCATTTTAGCATTGCGACATGATAATTAACTAAATTATCAATAGGTCTTTGAACAATTTTGCCCATTTTCATCCCTTTTTCGCCTAGTGAAATTCTTATCTCTTTTTTCAAATAATGAGCTATTGATCCAACAAAATGAATAGGTATTTCATAACAGTCTTTGAATTGCATAATTTGATGAGTTATAAATCTATTTAATCCATTGAAGATAATTTCTTTAAAAACTTTATAATCTTTATTTTCAATTAAAAATTTGGAAAAAGTTGCTAAATAAGCATTTGGATTTTCCTTTCTATATAAATTATCTTTTATTACATCTGGATTTAAATTATATTTTTTTTCAAAAGCTCTAGCTATATCTGAATCCATTTCGTTGAAATAATAACTTCTAATCAATTCCTTTCCAAAAAAATTACCACTAGCTTCATCCATTAATGTATAACCCAGAGAAACTATTCTTTGTTCTATATCATTTCCGTCATAATAAGAGCAATTTGAACCAGTTCCAAGTATGCATACAATTGCCTTTTCTCCAACTTTAATAGTTGAATAAACAGCAGCATAAGTATCTTCTTTTATGTCGAATTTTGAATTTTTAAAAATAGTTTGAAAAACTTTCAGTATCCGATTGACAGCGGAAGACACACCACAACCTGCGCCATAAAAAAAAATTTTACTGACAGAATTTCTATTATGATACAAATCAAAATTATTAATAATTCTTTCAGAAATAATTGAACTAGACAAAACCTGGGGATTCATACCTCTAGTTTGAGTAGAAAATTTTATTTTTCCACTATTATCAAGAGCTATCCAGTCAGTTTTTGTTGAACCACTGTCTACAACTAAAATCATTTATTTATTATAGTTTAGATATATAATTTGCTAAATCAATTAATTTATTAGAATATCCGCATTCATTATCATACCAGGAAATAATCTTATAAAATCTTGAATTCAATTCCATACCAGCATTCGCATCGAAAATCGATGTTCTTATATCACCAATAAAATCCTGAGAAACGACTGGTTCATCACAATATCCTAGAATATCTTTTAAATTATTTTCAGATGCATTTTTGATGGTTTTTTTTATTTTATCATAAGAAGTTTCCTTTTTTAACCTAACAGTTAAATCTACTACAGAAACGTTTGCTGTAGGTACTCTAAATGCCATTCCCGTAAGTTTACCTTCAAGACTTGGTATAACTTTAGTTACAGCCTTTGCAGCTCCCGTAGAAGCAGGCATTATATTTAAAAGGGAGCTTCTTCCCCCTCTAAAATCCTTTTTTGAAGGACCATCAACAGTAAATTGAGTAGCTGTTGTAGCATGAACTGTTGTCATTAAACCTTCTTCAATTCCATATTCATCATTTAAAACTTTAGCAATTGGAGCTAGACAATTTGTTGTGCAAGAAGCATTTGAAACTATCAACTGACTATTATCAATCTCATGATGATTTACGCCCATTACAAACATTGGAACGTCTGCAGATGGCGCAGAAATTACAACTTTTTTAGCACCTCCATTAATATGTTTTTGTGCTAATTCTAAAGTCGTAAATATCCCTGTACATTCAGCTACAACATCAGTTTCTAGTTGTTTCCATTTAATATCTTCAGGGTTTCTTTCAGCGTAAACTTTAATTACTTTGTTATCTACGACAAGTTCATTATTTTTTACTTCAATAGACCCTTGATATTTACCATGAACAGAATCATACTTTAATAAATAAGCTAAATGTTCAACATTTAAAAGATCATTTATTCCTACAATAGTTATATCAGAACGCTGCATAGCAGCTCTAAAAACTAAACGACCAATTCGACCAAATCCATTAATTCCAATTCTAAGTGACATATATAATTATTTTTAGTTAAAAATTAAGTTGAAAGAATATCAGAAATTCTTATTAAATCTTTATTGATTTCTGATTTAGATTTTACAGCAGTTTTTAATGGGCTTAAAATTAATTTGTCATGGTCAATACCTATCATTAAATTTGATTTACCCGACAGCAATGTTTCAACTGCAAAGACACCCATTCTGGAGGCTAAAACTCTATCAAAACATGAAGGCTTACCTCCTCTTTGCATATGACCTAAGACAGAAACTTTGACCTCATAATGAGGCATATTTTTTTCGACATATGAGGCTAATTCAAATACATTTTTTCCAGTTTTATCCCCTTCTGCTACAACAACAATACTGGATGATTTTCCAGATTTTTCACTATTTTTTAAGGACTGTAAAAGTCTTTGAATTCCCATATTTTCTTCAGGAATTAAAATTTCTTCAGCTCCTGCTCCAATTCCAGTATTTAATGCTATATGGCCAGCATCACGACCCATAACCTCAACAAAAAATAAACGATTATGAGATATTGCAGTATCTCTAATTTTATCAATAGCATCAACAACAGTGTTTAAAGCTGTATCATATCCTATGGCATGACTTGTTCCATAAATATCATTATCTATAGTACCTGGAATACCTATAACTGGAAAATTAAATTCTGATTCAAAAATCATCCCACCAGTAAAAGATCCATCACCACCTATAATAACAAGGGCATCAATTTTTTTTGCTTTCAAATTATTAAAGGCTTTTAATCTACCATTTTTATTTTTAAATTCTAAACATCTTGCAGATTTCAAAACAGTTCCACCTCGATTAATTATATTATTAACACCTCTTGCATTAATTAATTTAATTTCATTATTAATTAAACCTTGAAACCCTTTATAAATAGCAAAGCATTCAATAGAGTTAAAAACAGAAGTTCTTACAACAGCTCTGACAGCTGCATTCATGCCTGGAGCATCACCTCCTGATGTTAATACTGCAATGCGTTTTATTTTTTTTTTTGCCATATGATGATGCCAAATTTAACTATTCTTCTTTAATTTTTATTTATAAAATTTATTTCATTTGAATTATTAATAAAATCTGATTCTTTAGTTTTTATATTAGATTCTTTGTTTGAAATTTTTTTAATTAAACTTTTAAATGAATTAAAATCTACATCATAAGAAATTCCAAGACCTTGAGTATATCCTAATTCGTCACCTAAATAACGAAATTCATTTTCTTTACTAAAAACCTTAGCTTTTAAAGAACCTTCATCATTTAGTAAAAAATCCATTTGAACATTACCTACGATTAACGTTTGCTCTAAACCTCCAATTGGAACACCTATTTTTCCATTCAATAATATTTTTTCACTTATTTTTGTTGATAAAGTAAATCCTAACCTGTCCTCTGTAGCTACATCAAGAATAGCACTTTTATCCCCTTGTAGATAATTTACTCCAATTTTAAGTTTTTCATTATCTGCTCCTAAAAGATTAGAAAAAACATCAGAAGCTTTTTGATATAAATTATTTGTAATTCCTTGCATTGAAACTCCTACTTCATTAATAAAAATACCCTGAGAAAGTAATGATAAAGATTGTAATTGCCTAATTTGAGGATCTGTTAACCTATAATTTAACTCAGATTCAGCTGTTCCGCTAGTGTTAGGAAAATTTATTTCAAAAATAGGATCATCAGGTTTTAATAATTTTCCTTCTAAATGAATTTTTACCTCAGTTGGAATTTTTTTATTAAATGAAGGATTATCTAATAAAATAGCAGGATTAGCTCCTCCAGGAACTTCATAAATGGCATCAAAATCCATTTTCGCATCTAGTGGGTTTCCATCCCAGATTATACTTCCACCGGGGCTTAAAACTAATTTCTTGTCAATTAAACCAATATTCTTAAAATTATATAATCCCTCCGATGCTGTAAAATCACCCCAAATATTAAATTTTCCATCGGTATCTGCTTCCATAATAAGCTTACCTTCTCCTCTACCAATGAGTGAACTTCCAGAATCTTTATCTAATACTATTTCAATTTCAGCTAAATTATTAACATCTAAATCTAATTGAATATCAACACCTCTTTGATAATCATCAAAATCAAAAAATTTCTCTTCATTTTTATTACTGTTTTTATCTAAAAAGCTTAAAATGAGATCATCTTGAATTTCATATGTGTCTGACCATGGTATTTTAATAAAAGTATTTTTTTCTGTTCTTCCATTTACACCTATATTAACATTTCTAGTTAATCCATTTAAAGTAATGTTGCCACTAAAATATCCTTTACCATAAAAAACATCAGACTCTTCAATAGATTTATTTAAAACTAACATTCCTTTAGAATTAATTTTAAAATCTACCGCCCAATTTTTAAAACCTTCATGATAAATTTTTCCATTTAACAATCCCCCTTTATTTTTTTCTTTATCACTAAAGACAATTTCATTAAAAATCAAATTATTATTATTTAAATTTACCATTGAATTATTAATAGAATATCCTACATTTAAATAGGGAATTGATAGTTTCGCATTTTTTAAATTCAAAGACCCTTCATGAGTAATTTTGTTATTAATTTTTATTAATTTAAAATTACCAGATGCTAAACCTTCAATCTCATTAATTGACTTTTCACTAAGTTTTGATAAAAAAGAAATATCTAAATCATTAATATCAAAGTCTATATCAAAAGAATTTAATTTATCACCATATAGATTTCCATCACTTTGAATTATTTTATTTCTTTTGTCATCAATTATAGACAAGTTTATCTTATAATTATCACTAATGTTTACATTATTTGACAAGCTTAAATTTAAAACACCCAAATCAGTAGTGTTTAAAATCAAATCTTTAACCTCTGAATTTAAATTTAGAGAAGTATTATTTAAGTTCTTTCTATAAAAAAGATTTAAGTCAGTTAATCCACTTAATTGAAAATTTGGATATATGGGTATAAATTCATTTAAATTGAGATTTTTAATATTAATTTTTAATTCAGAAATTAATTTATTTTTAAATAAAGCAGAAAAATTTACAAATCTATTTTCGGAACTTAATTTTAAATTATCAATTAGTATCTCATTTAAATCATTATCAAATTGAATTGTTTTTTTTTGAAAATTAGACTCTAAATTCCAAAATCTTTTTCTATATGTAATCTTTGATTTTTTAATGACTATATTTTGTCTGTTTTTATCATCATCAATTTTCAAAAATTTAAGATCATAAAGATCATTCCCTTCATCTCCCTCAAAAATTGATTCAAATAAGACTCCTTCATCATTAGAAAAAGAGGAAAGGTTAAAATTATTTATTTTATATAGTTTATGATTTAACTCTTTAATTTTAAGAGTTGACTTTTTATTAAAATCATCGAGATCTAATTCATAAAGTAAATCTTTAAAAACAAAATTATCATAAGTGTATATAGGAAATTGTATTTTAATCTTCGAAGCTATATTATCAGAGGATAAATTACCTATTAATTTAATATTAGACCCAAATGAAATTTTTGGATAAAAAGCTTTTAAAGGCTTATCATATACATTTATTTCAAATGACAAAGCTTGTTTATCAGAAATATTTTTTAACGGCTCTATCTCATAAGCTTCTAAAAATGTATTTTTAATAAGTGTAATAATTTCTTCATTTTTGAAATCCCCTACTATTTTAGCGTTAACAAAATCATTGTTTTCAATTAAAAACTCCCTCTTATTAAGACTTATTTTTTGATTTATAAAAATCGGATTAAAATTAATTTCATTGATACTATTAATAAGATTTAGAGATGATAAATTGACACTTCCTTCAAGGGTGTTGAAACTCTTTCCTTTTAAATTAATTAAACTTACTCCACTGATAAGAGCCTTTCCTCCACCTAGACTATACCCTAGAGAGTTTAAGTCAAAATTCAATAAATTAATTGCTGCAGAATATTCAGGAATATTTTTAGAAAAATCAAATTTAAAATCACTTTTTAATTCTAATATTTTATTATTTACATTAAGAGTGTTAAAAACCTGATTTTTACTTAAATATCCATCAATTAAAATATTAGGGAATTTATTAGAACTAACAATTGTTATGTTATTTGAACTCCAATTTAGAACAAAATCATTTTTTTCTTTTTCCGATATATTAAAACCAATATTTCCATTAAGTATTATACTTTCTTTGATATCTATTAATGAACTTAATCTTAAGTTATCAAAATATGTATCAAAATTTAAATCCTTAATAAAATTGTTTCTGTTAAAATAGTTTGTTGGTATTTTGCTTGAAACATTAATTCTCCCATTTTCAGACATTAAGTTAGCATCAAAGCCTAAAATATTATTTTCTAATTTAAATTTCACTCTTATTGAATCATTTAAGAATGAACTAATTATATCACTTAAGCTATTTGTATTATAAATTAAATTATCTGCTATTTCTATATCATTAATAAAAAATTCTCCTTTATTAAATTTAAGGTCATTATCTAATGAAATAGAGGAATTAGCATTAAATTTTATTTGTGGATGCTTTAAATCGATTTTATTTAATTTAAAATCATTAATGGTTCCACTACCATTTAATGCAAAATCTAAATACTCTTTAGAGTTAAAGTCAAGTCCTTTAAATGTAAATAGTTCTGGACTTATTTTAGATTTATTTATATCTATATTAATAATAGATGTTTGAAGTAGTTCTTGAGATGAAAATTCACCATTATTAATTTCTAATTTACCTTTTTCTATGTTAAAAAACTTGTTTTCAAATTCAAAATCTTTAAGTACAATTCTGTTTGATTTATAATTAAAATCAGTTTTAAAATAATCAATGTTTAATAATTTTTCATTTGATGAAATTGACATAGAATCTATGCTAAAACTTATTGATTTTTTTGAAAAATTCAGGTTATCTGATATAAAAGAAAAATCATTAATCACAAAAGGTGTTTTCTTTTTGTCATTTTGATCCAAAAAAGTGAAGGTTCCATTTTTAACTCTAAAGAAATTTGAAAAAAAAAGAAAATTGTTTTTGTTTTTATTTACTCTTTCAAGTAAACTTATTAATGTGTTATTTGTTTCATTTATATATTTTACAACTTTTATTTTTAAATCAACTAAATCAATTTTATTTGGATTAATCTTATTATCTAATAATTCAAAAAAAGGTGTTTTTAAAACTCTTAATTCTTTTACGTATATAATTGTATCATTGTGATGGTCTTTAATTAAAAGATTTTGAATATTTGTTTCACCAAAAACATCCATTTCAAAAGAATCATAATCTATATTCATATCATTTTTATAAAGAGAAATGACTTTTTCAGTAATCTTTGTTTGAAAAAACAAAAGAGCACCAATAATTAATAGGGTAATTGCAAAAATAAACCCTGAAACATATAATAGCTTTATTTTGTTAATTTGTTTAATATGAAAATTTTATTTTTGTTAACATTTTTTTTAATTCTAAATGAGCAATAATAACAAATATATACTAGCAATTGAATCATCTTGCGATGACACAGGAGCTTCTGTTTTGAAAAATAACAAAGTTCTATCAAACTGTATCGCTAATCAAGAAATACATAAATCCTATGGAGGTGTTGTTCCAGAATTAGCATCCAGAGCGCATCAATCAAATATTGTTCCTGTTGTTCATCAAGCCCTTACCATTGCAAATATCGACAAAAAAGATCTATCTGCAATTGCTTATACAAGAGGACCAGGTTTATTGGGCTCTTTACTTGTTGGTTCTTCTTTTGCTAAATCAATGTCCCTAAGTTTAAAAATCCCCTTAATTGAGGTAAATCATATGCAAGCACATTTATTATGTCATTTTATAAATGATGAAAGAATTAAAATTCCAAAATTTCCTTTTATTGGAGTAACCTTATCTGGAGGGCATACTCAAATTGTTCATGTTGATAATTATTTCAAAATGAAAATAATAGGAACAACACTAGATGATGCTATTGGAGAGGCATTTGATAAATGTGGTAAAATATTAGGTCTAAATTATCCCGCGGGTAAAGAGATTGACGATCTAGCAAAAAATGGGGATTCAGATAAATTTAAATTTCCAATTCCAAAAGTTCCTAATTTGGATGTCAGTTATAGTGGCGTTAAAACAGCATTTTTGAACTTTATAAATAACAATTTGTCAAAAAATAAAAACTTTATTAAACAAAACTTAAGTGACATTAGCGCTTCTATTCAAAAGAATCTTATTAAGATAATAATGAATAAAATTGAAATAGCTTCAGAAAAATCAGGAATTGATCGAATCGTAATTGGTGGTGGTGTTTCTGCAAATAGTGAAATAAAAAAAGAGTTAGAATTAAGAAAAAAAACAAAAAACTGGGAGGTTTATATCCCTCCAATTGAATATACAATGGATAATGCTGCTATGATAGGTATTGTTGGCTATTATAAGCTTTTAAATAAAGATTATTCTAAATTAAATCAAGTTTCTGATCCAAGATTAAGCTTTTAAATATGATACTTTTTTATGATAAAAATATTTCAAAGAGTTCATTAAAACACGAATTAAATTTCGAACAAAGTCATCACTTAAATAATGTTTTAAGAAAAAGAAAAGGTTTTAAACTGACTATAACAAATGGTCATGGTTTAGAATGGTTAGGTGAAATTGTTTCTTTTAAAAACAAAAAAGCAGAATTAAAAAAAATTAAATCAAAGGTTCATAAAAAATCTGTTTATAAAATTCATTTAGTAATTGCTCCAGCGAAAAATATCAAACGAATAGAATGGATGTTAGAAAAATTAACTGAAATGGGAATTTCAAGCATTACTCCTATTTTATGTAATAATTCAGAAAGAAAAGATTTAAAAACAGAAAGATTAAAAAAAATTATGATTTCTGCGTTAAAACAATCTAAACAATTCTTTTTGCCAGAATTAAACCATATGATATCTTTTAAAGAATATATTAAAGGAGTTAAAAATCCATTTTATATAGCTCATTGTAAAGATGAAAACTTAAAAAATCTTTTTGAGATTGATTTTAAGAATAAAGAGAATACTATTTTAATTGGTCCTGAAGGTGATTTCTCTGAAGAAGAAATTAAATTATCAATAAATTCTGGTGGTATTTCTGTTTCAATTGGAAATAATATATTAAGGACAGAAACAGCTGGAATTATAGCATGTAACATAATTTCTGTCAAACAACAATTAAAAAATATGCAAACATTTTAATTCCTATATTTAAGAAATGAATTCTAAAGAAATATCTCAAGGAATAATTTTATCTATTTTTAAATTAGGTTTAATTTTTATTTGTATTTGGCTTTTAATTCAATTAAAATCATTAATTATTTACATAGTCATATCAGTTGTAATAAGTTTAATTGGAAGGCCGATAAATAGATTTCTTCTTAACAAATTAAAACTTGGCAAAATTTTCTCTTCTACTTTAACAATAATTATACTTTTAAGCTTCTTTTTTTTAATAATATCTCTTTTTGTTCCTCTAATGCTTCAGCAAAGTGATAATCTTTCATTGCTTGATGTTGATGAAATGAAACTAAAAATTGAACAGTTAGCCTCAGAAGCTAATGCTTATTTTGGCCTCTATAATGAATTTTGGGTAAGTCAGTTTTCAATACAAGGTATTTTTAACAATTTTAATTTCACGATTATTCCAGAAGTTTTAAATCAATTAATAGAAATTCTTGGTGGATTTACAATTGGATTGTTTTCAGTTGTTTTTATATCTTTTTTTCTTTTAAAAGACAACAAACTATTAAGAAAAATCATTCTTAACATTGTTACTGATAATATATCACAAAAAGTAAGTAAATCAATTACAAAAATTAAAGAATTACTGTCTAGATATTTTATCGGCATTCTATTACAGATTACAATTCTATTAATTATTTACAGTATTGTATTATTAATTTTTGGAATTAAAAATGCTTTTATTATTGCTTTCCTTTGTGCTCTTTTAAATTTAATTCCATACATAGGCCCAATTATTGGTGGTTTTTTAATGTTAATATTAACAATGACTAGCAACATAGACCTTGACTTCAGTTCTGTAATCCTTCCTAAAACTATTTATGTAATGATAGGTTTTATAATTGGACAATTAATTGACAACTTTTTCAGCCAACCTTATATATTCTCAAAAAGTGTAAAGTCACATCCTCTTGAAATTTTCTTAGTTATAATTGCGTCTGGAACATTATTTGGAGCTTTAGGGATGATAATAGCTATTCCAATATATACATCAGTAAAAGTGATTTTAAAAGAGTTTTTTTCTGAAAGTAAAATAGTAAAGTCCTTAACAAAGGACATATAATTCTATCAAAATTTAATTATATGTTTTATAAACTTCTTTCATTCTTTCCAGTCCTAATAAAAATTCTTTTTTTAATTCAGAGACAAGTGACTTTATAGACTTCACGTTATTTATAGATGTAACACCCTGCCCTGCTGACCATATTGTTTTCCATGCTTTAGCTTCTGCTTTTGCTGCATCTAATTCACTTCCAAAATCAATCTTTTTAGTTTTGCTCCACATTTCCTCAGTTATACCCATTGCTTCTAGACTAGATCTTAAAAAACTTGCATTAACGCCAGAAACAGCAGCTGTGTAAACAATATCTTCAGCTGAGCTATCAATTATCATTTTTTTATATTTTTCATCAGCTAAACTTTCTTCAACATTGATAAATCTTGTACCCATCCAAGCTAAATCTGCACCCATTTGAATGGCAGCAGCAACATCGTTTCCATTACTAATGGATCCTGCCAATAGAATTGTTTTATTAAAAAACTTCTTAATTTCGTTAACTAATGCTATCGGATTAATAATACCAGCATGACCTCCAGCTCCTGCAGCAACTAAAATTAATCCATCAACATTTGCTTCTGCAGCTTTTTCAGCATGTCGTTTTTTTATAATATCATGATAAACAATGCCTCCATAACTATGAACAGCCTTAACTAAATCTGAAACAGCTCCCAAGGAAGTTATAATAATTGGAACTTTATGTTTAATGCATATTTCAAGATCAGGCTGAACTCTAGGGTTAGTTAAATGAACAATTAAGTTTACTCCAAAAGGAGCTGCTTTTTTTCCTGATTCACTTTCATATTTTTCTAATTCTTCTTTAATTTCTATAACCCACTTTTCAAAATCATCAGTTGTCCTGCAATTTAAAGCAGGAAAAGTTCCTACTATTCCGTTTTTACAACACTCTATTACCAATTTTGGTCCAGAAATCAAAAACATTGGTGCTGCAACAACAGGTATGCTTAATTCATCTATAAATTTTGGTTTCATATTTATTTTTTTAACATTATCGTCCATTCAAATTCAAATGAAGAAACTACATCCCCACTTTCATCTTTTCCATGAGATTTTACCCACACAGTCTGAGATTTTTTTGTTTCTAATGCCCTATTAATAGTTTCATTAATTCTTTTTCCTTGATTACAATTAAACCTTATTAAACCTTTTGCTTTTTTTGAAAAGTTAGCCTTATTATTTAATACTAACATTGAAATATTTTTTTTGGATTCGTTAATAGCTTGCATAATTAAAATTCCAGTTGTTAATTCAGCAGCCATTCCTTGAACTGCCCAGAATAAAGACTTAAAAGGATTTTTATTAAACCATCCTAACCTTACATTTGCACTACAACTTTCTTTAGAAATTTCTCTTACTCTTATTCCACACCACCAAACAGAGGGTAGTTTAAAAAAAAGAAAAGTATTTATTGAAGAAATTGTATACTTCATAATTTAATTTAAAAAGGTAGACACTTTTTTGTAATTTAAATTAAAAGCATTAGCAACCTCTTTATAAACAACAGTTCCTTTAATAATATTTAATCCTTTTGCCAAAGAATTATCAATTTTACATGCTTTTTTCCATCCATTATTAGCTAATTGAATTGCATAAGATAAAGTAGCGTTTGTTAATGCGGTAGTTGATGTATTTGGGACTGCTCCTGGCATATTAGTTACAGCATAATGAATAATACCTTTTTTAATGAAAATAGGATTTTTGTGAGTAGTTGGTTTACTTGATTCAAAACATCCTCCCTGATCAATTGCGATATCTACTAAAACAGTTCCTGGAATCATATCAGATAACATAGATTCAGTAATTAATTTAGGTGCTTTAGATCCAGGTATAAGTACTGAACCAATAATTAAATGTGATCTCTTTACTTCTTTTTCAATATTTAATTGATTTGAATAAATCGGAGTAACATTTGCAGGCATAATATTTTCAAGCTCTCTTAATCTTTCTAAATTATTATCAAATATGGTAACATTAGCTCCTAAACCAGCAGCCATTTTAGCAGCCTCAGTTCCAGAAATTCCTCCTCCAAGTATCATAACATTAGCAGGTTGAACTCCAGGAACTCCTCCAAGAAGAATTCCAAAACCATCTTGCGGTTTCTCTAAAAACTTAGCTCCCTGTTGAGTTGCCATTCTTCCAGCAACTTCAGACATTGGTATTAACAATGGAAGTTTGCCATTTTTTTCTACTGTTTCGTATGCTAAACATACTGCTCCAGAATTAATCATAGCTTTTGTCAATTTTTCACTAGAAGCAAAATGAAAGAAAGTAAAAATCAAGTGATTTGGTTTTATTAATTTATACTCTTCCTCTATAGGTTCTTTAACTTTAATAATCATTTCAGATGTAGAAAAAAGCTCATTAGCACTATCTATTATCTCACAACCAATTGAAGAATAATCATTGTCATTAAAGCCACTTGAAAAACCAGCTCCTTTCTCAATATTAACTGTATGACCAGAATTAATTAAAGCTGAAGCTCCAGCCGGAGTAAGTCCTACTCTAGATTCATCAGATTTAATTTCTTTTGGAACTCCAATAATCATAAATACGAATATATTTAAAAAACTCTTTTTGTGGCTAATTTATGCAGAGTAAATTAATTCTTAATAAACTACTAGTAATATTTAATTAATAAGAGTTTTTTATATTGGTGTTTTTTAATTAAAAATCAATTAGATATTATGAATAACAGAAGAGAATTTATTAAAAGAGCAGCAAAAATTGCTATAGGATCTCAGTTTATTTTTAATACACCGCTTGAGCTGATAGCAAATAGTAGATCAAAAGTATCATCAAACGATAAAATTAATCTTGGTGTAATTGGATGTAAAGGAATGGGTTGGAGTGACATGACATCAATATTAAAAAATAGTGAAACTGACTGTATAGCCCTTTGCGATATTGATGATAAAGTTCTTGAGGAAAGATCAGAAAATGTAAAAGATATTACTGGGAAAAAACCTAAAATTTATAAGGATTATAGAAAGTTACTAGAAAACAAAGATATTGATGCAGTTGTAATTGGAACTCCTGATCATTGGCACTGTTTAAATTTAGTAGATGCTCTACATGCAGATAAACATATATATTGTGAGAAGCCTATTTCAAATTCAATTGAAGAAGCTGACTTAATGTTAAAAGCTTCAGTTAAATCTAAAAAATGTATTCAAGTAGGACAATGGCAAAGAAGTGGAGGACAATACAGGGAAGCTATGAATTATTTATGGTCAGGAAATATAGGGAAAGTAAGATTAGTCAAAGTTTGGGCCTATATGGGTTGGTATGGATGGGTAGATAATTATAAGGATACTAAAACTCCTAAAGGAGTTGACTATAAAATGTGGTTAGGTCCTGCTCCTATGAGAAAGTTTAATAAAAATAGATTCCATGGTAGTTTTAGATGGTACTGGGATTATGCTGGCGGATTAATGACTGACTGGGGAGTTCACGAAATTGATATAGCACTATGGGGAATGAATGTTAAAAATCCATTATCAATTTCTGCAGCTGGAGGTAAATTTGCCTATCCTGATCAAGATACAGAGACGCCAGATTCTCTTCAGACTATATATGAATATAAAGATTTTACAATTTTATGGGAACATTCTAACGGAATCGAGGGTGGAAATTATGGGCTTGATGAAGGAATAGCATTTATTGGAAGCAAAGGCACAATAGTGGTTAATAGAACTGGATGGGAAGTAATTCCAGAAAAAAATCATCGTAATAGCGGGGAATTATTTATTGAAGGAGTCCCAAGAACTACTTTTAACTGGGATGAGGTTCGTAAAAAGTATGGTGATGCCCTTGATTTACATACAAAAAACTTTATAGATAGCATTAAAAAAAATGATCCATCAATTTTAAACTGTGACATGAAAAGTGGAAGTCAAGTATCAAAAGTTGCTCATATGGGTAATGTTGCTTTTAGAAGTGGATCAAAAATCAGATGGAATGATGAAAAAAATAATTTTGATAATTCCTTAGCTAATAATCTTATTATACCAAAATATAATAATGGTTGGAAACTACCTTCTCTCTAACTTTAGGCTCTAGTATCTCTAAAACTGTCTCTATAAAAATATAGTATAAATACAGTACCCTCTAATTAACTTTAGGGGGTTTTTTTTATATTGTTGATTATTAATTATAAATTAATTTAATATTATGAATGAATTAGAAATTTTAAATTATCATCAATTGGCTTTTGTGGCAAACGCAGTTTATTTACTCTCATTTACAGGCTTAATCTTTATTACTTTTAGATTAGTAAGGTTTCAGAGAGAAGCTAATTCAAATACTTTTGGTAAAGTACTTGTAACAATATTTGGCCTTTGTACTGCATTTTATGGTTATACCATTTTTTCATTTACTTATAACTTGCAGTTAGGACAAGCGTATAGATTATCTGAACTCAAGTCCAAAGGAACTGAACTCTCCACTGTTTCTGATAGCTTTATGGAGTTTATAGGTTATTCAGCTTCTGATGGTTGGCCTCCTTCATTTTCTCCAGAACCTGCTGCTCTTATTTTTGTGGTGACTTTTGCCATAATGATTATTGCTGGAACTTGGGTAAATCTTTCAAAAGATTAAATTATTAAAATGTTTTAAAGGTTAAATTAAAATCCTCTGATTAACTTTAGGGGATTTTGAATTATGTTTATTAAAATTAAATATTAATTATTCTCAATTACATGATTTTCTATTCTTATTAAATTATGTAATGAAAATATGAAAACAAATTATCAATTATAGAATTAAGTTCTTTAAGAATTTATTGTTTAATTAAAATTTTTAAAAAATAAATTATAAAATCTACAATGAAAAAAGATTATGCAATTCAAGTTGCCAGCTCTAATCTAAGATACGGTATTGGAGTAACTAATGAAGTTGGAATGGATTTTAAAGATATGGGAGTTAAAAGAGTTTTGTTAATTACAGATGAAAACCTAAAAAACTTAACTCCAGTTCAACGTTCAATAGAATCTTTAAATTCAGAATCAATAGATTTCGAATTATATACAGATGTGAGAGTTGAGCCTAATGATCTTTCATTTATTGAGGCAATAAATTTTGCTAAAAAAGGAAAATTTGATGCTTTTCTAGCTGTTGGCGGTGGATCTACAATAGATACAGCAAAAGCAGCAAACTTATATTCTACATATCCAAGTGAATTTTTAACTTATGTAAACGCTCCAATTGGAGAAGGCAAACCTATTCCAGGCCCCTTAAAGCCTTTAATAGCAATTCCTACTACAGCTGGAACTGGAAGTGAAACTACTGGAGTAGCAATTTTTGATCTTAGCGATAGACATGTTAAGACTGGAATAGCTAATAGATTCTTAAAACCTAGTCTTGCAATTGTTGATCCAGAAAATACAAAAGATGTACCTCCAGTAATTATTGCATCGTCAGGTTTGGATGTTCTTTGCCATGCACTAGAATCCTACACTGCAATTGATTTTAATCAAAGACCTCTTCCTGAAAGACCAATTTATAGACCTGCGTACCAGGGAAATAATCCAATAAGCGATATTTGGTCAATTAAAGCTATTGATCTTGTTTCTAAAAATATAGTTCGAGCATATAGAAACCCGAATGATTTAGAAGCACGTTCGAATATGATTCTAGCATCAAGTATGGCCGGGATTGGATTTGGAAATGCAGGAGTTCATCTATGTCATGGAATGTCTTATCCAGTATCTGGTATGGTTAAAAACTTTATACCTCATGGTTTAACCTCAGATCATCCCATTATTCCTCACGGATTATCTGTTATATTAAATGCCCCAGCAGTTTTTAAATTTACTGGAGAAGCATGTCCTGAAAGACACTTAAAGGTTGCAAAAATTATGGGAGCTAAAATTAATAATATTAAAGACCCTAAAAATGAAGCTGGATTAATTTTATCAAATGAAATAATAAAATTAATGAAAGACCTAGAAGTTCCTAACGGACTGTCTGCAATAGGCTTTAATAAGAATGATATTCCAAACCTTATTAAGGGAACATTACCTCAACATAGGGTTACAAAGTTGTCTCCCCGTTCTGCTAATGCAGAAGATTTAAATAAATTATTTAATGATTCAATGACTCTTTGGTGAAAAACATAAGAAATTCAACCCCTTAATAATTAACTTTTAGTGATATTTTTGAGTCATATTTGTTAAGCTTAAATAATTGGGAATGCTGACAAATTATTAATTATAGGGTTAAGTTCTTTAGGTATTTATTATTTAATTAAAGTTTTTATAATACCGTAAGTAAAAAAACAAACCTCTACTATTAATAGGGTTTACAAGTTAATTTGTGAACGCGACAGGATTCGAACCTGTGACCGTCTGCTTAGAAGGCAGATGCTCTATCCAGCTGAGCTACGCGTCCGTTCTTAATTTTTTCAACTACTTAGAGATAACTGTTCATTTTAACTTTAAAACCCAAAACAAAAATTACAATGACAATTGCAATTAGGTTAAAAGGAGCTATCTCAAAATAGCTGATTTTTTTGGCAAATATAATATAGTTTAATCATATTCACTTTAAGAATTTGGAAGCATTTGAGGAATTATATTTCCGTCTTTGTCTATACGTCCCTCCTCTTCCATTTCTTTATACTTTTCGTCTGTGACGACCATTGTGTTTTCTATAAATAATTGCGGCTCAAGTATTTCAGTTTCGTCGATCAAATGCTTTTCTATAATTCTTGTTGTCATGTAAAGTGTTAATTTAACTAAGTAATCTAATTTTTGTGTTGAATTAAGTCGTTTATAGAGCTCTGGCAGCTCTTTAATGGCCTCAATCATAAATTCGTCTAAATCCTCTTTAAATTCTTTATATAAACCCTCAAATTTGTTGCTATTTCAATAAAAATAAATAAAAATCATTACAAACAAAAACAAAGTTAGAGTTAAGTAAAACCTGTAAAATAGAATAAAAATCGTAAGATAATTATTTATATTGCCAATTATGAATACTTGGCATATTCACATTCAGGGAAGGGTTCAGGGAGTTGGTTTTCGACCTAGTGTGTATCGTTTGGCTTCTCAAAAAAAAATAAATGGGATTGTTTTTAACGACCTGAATGGTGTTCATATTAAATTTACAGCCACAAAAGAAACAGCAATTCCTTTTTATAAGGCAGTCCTTGACGGTGCACCAAGTCTGGCAAAAATAACCAAACATTTCATTTTTGAAGAGGACAATCAAATTTTTAGAAATTTCCAAATTATACAAAACCAAGAGGTCAAAACTGCTGCATTAATGCTCACGCCTGATTTTGCTTTATGTGAAAGTTGTCGAGGAGAAGTTTTATCCAACGATAATCGAAGGTTACTATATCCTTTCATTACTTGTACTTTATGTGGCCCCCGCTTTTCTTTGATTAACAGCCTCCCATTTGAAAGAGAATTCACCACTATGGATAAATTTAAAATGTGCGCAACTTGCAAAGAAGAGTATACGAACCCTGAAAATCCTAGATATCATTCTCAAACTAATTCTTGTTCATACTGTGGCATCAAATTATCCTTGAAATGTCCACTCGGGAAAGAAATTACAAATGAAACAAAAGAGATTATTAAAAAAGTTGTCAATTTTTGGCATGAAGGAAAAATCGTTGCGATTAAAGGTATCGGAGGATATCTATTGACCTGTGATGCGACTAATAGTAAAGTTATAAATATACTTAGAAAAAGAAAACAAAGACCAACGAAACCTTTTGCTTGTATGTTCCCTAATGTAGAATCGCTACAACGAGAGTTTCAACCATTTACTTCAGAACTCAAAATGGTTTCTGGTGAAATAGCTCCTATCGTATTATTCAGATTAAAAAATAGACGACCTAGTATTGCTATGCCTGAGGTTGCACCTAATCTTGACCAGATTGGAGTCATGTTACCCTATGCCCCGCTCTATGAACTTTTGATGCAATTTTTTGATAAACCAATCGTAGCGACAAGTGGAAACATTAGCAATGAATCTATTGTTTTTGAAGATAATAAGGTTTTTTCTGAATTATCCGGTATTTGGGATTACGTTCTTACTAATGACCGTGAAATTGTAACATCTCAAGATGACAGTGTTGTTCGCTTTAGCCAATTAAAAAAACAACAGATACTTATAAGAAGGTCGAGAGGTTTAGCACCAAATTATTTCGGCCCAGTCTCCAATGAAAAAAGAGAGGTAATACTTGCTATGGGAGCCTCTCAAAAAAGTGTCTTTGGTTTACTATACGAAGAATTATTTTATTTAAGTCAGTATTTAGGTAATCTGGCTTATTTTGAAAGTGCAGAGAATTATAAAAAGACTATTGACCACTTCATGAATCTACTAAATTGCAGACCCAATGTCATTTTGGTTGATAAACACACAAAATATTATTCTAATGAGTATGGGAAATATTTATCAGATAAATATGGTGCAAAGCTTGTGCCTGTACAACATCATTTTGCTCATTTTGCTAGTGTTTTATCTGAGCATTCGTTATTAACAAAATCGGAAAAGGTTTTAGGAGTTATATGGGATGGAACCGGATTTGGAAATGATGGCAATAGTTGGGGAGGAGAATTTTTGATGTATGAAAACAGAGCTTTTACTCGTCTTTTACACTTATCATATGTTCCATCTATTTTGGGTGATAAAATGTCTTTAGAACCACGGATTTCAGCATTGGCCCATTGTTGGAAAAATGGATTGACGACTGAAATTATAGTAGAAAAGTTTACTCAGCAAGAATGGTTAATATATCAAAAAATACTTAGTAAAGGTCAGTTTTCAAAAACATCAAGCATGGGCCGGCTATTTGACGCTGTGGCAAGTCTTTTGGGAATAATAAATATACAAACTTATGAAGGAGAGGCCGCTTTGAAACTAGAAACTTTAGCGCAAACTTATTTTGATCAGAATGAAGTTATAGATGAAACAATTTATGATTCTAAAATATCTTATCTTAACACAATTCCTGCGGGTGATATTATTAATGGGGTAGTTAAGGATTTAAAAAGTGGTATGGAATTAAATCAGATTGCCTTTAAATTTCACTACTCTCTAGTAAAAATGGTTGAAAAAATTGCGTTATTAAAAGGTGTATTAAAAATAACTTTTAGTGGGGGTGTTTTTCAAAATGCTCTGTTAGTTGATTTAATGCATTTATATTTAGAATCAAATTTTCAACTCTATTTTAATCAAGAAGTATCACCCAATGATGAGAACATTGCACTTGGGCAATTAGCATTTTACCAAACAAAAAACAACGATAAATTTTAAAGCTTAAAATCTTTATTTTTATTTAATCTAAATATTGATTACTATTTACATATAAAATGATAAAAATAAATTTTGTAATTTATTTATCAGTTATTAAAGTTAAAAATAGAAAAGTCAAAAAATATGTTGTGGCAGCCCTTGTTTCACAATAATATATGACCCGTGTGGACTGGGTTTATAATATAGTCGCGGGTGGAGATAACGCATCCGGATCAAACGTTACGATAATTTTAAAGCAATAAAGATTAGAAATTATGAACAATAAATCTAATATTAACTATTTAATTTTTATATGAAATTTCTTAGTGAGTATCGTGATGCTGACTTAGCAAAAAAATATTTAGATGAAATAGAAGCTACGGTTACCCAATCTTGGAATATAATGGAAGTCTGTGGAGGACAAACTCATAGTTTGGTTAAAAACGGAATTTTGAACTTGTTACCCTCACAAGTTCAAATGATTCACGGACCAGGCTGCCCCGTTTGTGTTACCCCACTCCATTTTATTGACAAAGCAATATATTTAGCCGAAAATGAAGGTGTTATTCTATGTTCTTTTGGAGATATGTTAAGGGTACCCGGATCGGAAAAAAGTTTGCTTCAGGTTAAAGCTGCTGGCGCAGATGTTCGTGTTTTATATTCTCCTTTGGAAGCTGTTCAAATTGCAAAAGACAATCCCAACAAAGAAGTAGTCTTTTTTGCAGTTGGTTTCGAGACTACAGCCCCTGCCAATGCCCTTTCTGTTGATAATGCCCATGATTTAGAACTTACTAACTTTTCCATTTTAGCTTCTCAAGTTCTGGTGCCTCCAGCAATGGAAGCAGTTATTGATGATGAAGAAAGTAAAATAGACGCTTTTTTGGCTGCAGGTCATGTCTGCACTATTATGGGGTTGGATGAATATTATCCTTTGGTGAAACGCTATAAAATTCCTATGGTTGTCACGGGTTTTGAACCTTTAGACCTATTACAGGGTATATTACTTGCGATTCAACAATTAGAAAAGGGAAAAGCAATACTTGAAAACCAATATAGTAGAGTTGTAAAACCAAAAGGAAATTATAAAGCTCGGGAGCTTCTTCGTAAGATTTTTATGATTTCGCAAAGGGAATGGAGAGGTATTGGGATTATTCCTAATAGTGGACTTGAGGTACGACCTGAATATGCATCATTCGATGCCAATTTGAAGTTCAATATCCGCATCAAAAAAGTAGAGGAACCTAAGGAATGTATATCAGGATTAGTACTAAAAGGAATTAAAAAACCGATGGAATGTTCACAGTTTGGTAAAAAATGTTCACCTCAGAATCCAATGGGAGCGCCTATGGTGAGTTCAGAAGGAGCTTGTGCTGCATATTATAATTTCAGCAGAGCAACAGAAAGCATTTAATTTTATAAGATTTTTAAATAATGTCTGAAAGAAATTTGAAAATAAAATTACAATGCCCAATGCCTAAATTGGATTTTGATGTTATAACCCTGGGTCATGGTAGTGGTGGTCTTTTGACAAACAAATTATTGGATTCAGGCGTTTTTCATCTTTTTGACAACGATTATTTACGAGAACGACATGATGGGGCAGTATTGAAGTTAGATAGCCAAACAGCATTTACTACGGATAGTTTTGTAATATCACCTATTTTCTTTCCAGATAGTAATATTGGCGAATTGGCGGTGAATGGTACCGTAAATGATTTAGCCATGTGCGGAGCTATCCCACAATATCTTTCCTTAAGTTTTATAATAGAAGAAGGCTTAAAAATGAACGAGTTCTGGAAAATTCTAATCGGTATCAAATCGGCTGCTGATAAAACCAATGTTAAGATAGTGACTGGTGATACCAAAGTTGTTGAAAAGGGAAAAGGAGATAAAATCTTTATAAATACTAGTGGCGTTGGCAAAGTGCACGAGCACGCTCAAATTTCAATTAATAACGTTAAAGCTGGAGATAAAATCATTGTAAGTGACACGATTGCTACCCATGGAGTAGCCATAATGTCAGTTAGGGAAGGACTTGAGTTTGAAACTGCAGTAAAAAGTGATACTCGTGGTTTGAATCATGTTGTCTCAAAACTATTAGATGAATTTGGGAAAGATATTCATTTACTTAAAGATCCGACACGAGGTGGCATAGCAACAGTCTTAAATGAGATTGCTAGGGACAGAAACCATGGAGTTAAAATATCACAAAAACAAATACCTATACAAAATGAAGTAAATGCACTATGCGAAATTCTTGGTTTAGATCCCTTGTATGTTGCGAATGAAGGTGTTTTTATCGCCGTAGTAGATTCACGAATTTCTGAAAAATTTGTCAAAAAGCTTAAAAGCATGGACTATGGCAAGAACGCATCTATAATAGGAGAGATTACTGAGAGCCATCCAAGACAGGTCGTATTAACCAGTAGCATTAGTGGCAAACGAATTGTAAATATGTTGGCTGGAGAACAATTACCACGGATTTGTTAAAATATTTAAATAAATATTAATTAACAATTATTAAAGTCCTTAAAATGAAAAAATTTAATTACTTAATATTTTTATTGATTTTACAAACTTTTAATTATGCACAACAAAAAGTTCAGGATACTATAAAATTAAATAAGGTTGAAATTACCGCACTACGATCTTCAGCAACTCTTAAGAATTTACCTGTCAACATATCCTTGGTACAGCGCAGGGAAATTGTTGAAAATCAACCAACATCTGCTACAGAAATTTTAAGGTATATACCTGGCATTGCTATACAGAATGATGGAGGTATTACAAGTACACCAATAATCAGAGGTTTGTCAAGAGAAAGAGCACCTATTTTAATTGATGGTAATTCATTTGTAGGAGGGCGTATAAGGAGTTATTCTCTTATTGATCATTGGCAAATCGAAAGAGTTGAAGTAATTAAAGGACCGGCCTCTGCATTCTGGGGAAGTGACGCTGTGAGTGGACTTGTTAATGTAATTACTAGAAAAGCAGAAAATGGATACGGCAAAGATTTTAAAATAGGAACTAGTCTTTATGGAGGTTATCAATCTGTTAATTCCTACTCTAGAGGAAGACTCGAACTAGAAGGAAGAGGAAATGGTTTTGACTTTTTGATAGGAGGGGGTATTAGAAATGCAAATAATACAAATACACCAGGTGGAGAAGTTCCCAATAGTCAATTTGAATCTAATTATTTTGATTGGAATATAGGTTATTCTCCACTCGAAAATCATCGCTTTGAGTTTAGTGGTAAGTACTTTAAAAATGATAATGTCGGATTTCCAGGAGGACTTGGTGCACCTGGTCCACCAATGAGGGTGCGTTTATTTTCACCAGATGAACAGACGGGTTATAACCTTAATTATAGTGGTAAAAAAATATCCAATATAGTTGAGGAAATAGGTTTTAGTGCATATGCAAAACAACAACGCCTTCATATCGATCAGGTTACTAATGTATTCTTTCAAAATACTATGAATAACAACCGTGTAATTGATGTCAATCTAGATGTGGATGTCAATTTTGGAGGTTTGAAAGCCTTTACTGCACTTCGCTTATCTAAAAACTCCAAATTAACTTTAGGTTTAGATTATCTTAAGGAACATCGTTTTGGGACTAAGAGAGAATTGATTGTCGATATTTTTAATCCCAAGGGAGTTCAGGTTAACAAAGTGACACCTCCTTCAGGACAAATACAACCAGATAGTGATGCAACATCTGTAGGCATTTTTGCTGTTGAAGAATGGAAAGTAAGTGAAATTTTTGATTTGCTAATTGCCTTACGTTTTGACAATATAATAAATGAAATTGAGCGTGGACCATTTTTTATCACTGAGATAGCCGATTTATATAATGACGATAACGTTTTTGACAACAATAGTGCCTTGACTGGTAATATAGGAGCTAAAATTCACGCTTCAAAAAAATCAGATTTTTCTATCAATTTAGCGAATTCCTTTAGAGGACCTGATTTATTTTCGAAATATAATTTTGCCGATGGAGTTATTCCCAACCCTGATTTGAAACCTGAAGAAGGAGTTTTTTATGAATTAGGATATGCTTATAAGGGTCAAAAACTTAAGTTAAATGCTAATTTTTATCAAAACTTCTTAAATAATCTATATGTACCAGTTACCGTCGATTTCCAAGGAACACCTGCCGTACAAAATCAAGCTGTCGGAAAAGCAAAAATTATAGGTTTTGAGTATCAGTTAAGCTATTCTATTCGAGCATTATCTAATATCTCCTGGACAGGATCTTATATCAGAGGAAAAAATGAAATAACAGATGATGACTTAGCATTTATACCGGCGAATCAAAATATATTTGCTGTTCAAATTAGAAGTTTAAATAACACTTTTTTCGGACGTGCTGAGGGAATTTTTACGTCAAAACAAGACAGGCCAGCTCCTACCGAAAGGGAGACCGATGCTTATTCTTTGTTTAATATTAGTGTTGGAATTAATCTTCATAATGTCTTTCCAAAATCTCCATATACAACGTTTGTTTTATCGACTGAAAATCTAACAGATAAAGAATATCAAAGTCATGTATTTAGAGGGACTCCAGGAAATCAAACACGTTTTTTTGCACCAGGTCGTAGCATTAATGCGCAACTTATTATTCGACTTGGTATTGCAGGTAATAATTAAATGAATAATGACAAATACGAAACAAAAAATATTAAATTCAGCCATCAATCTTTTTAACAAAAAAGGGTTAGTTAATGTTCGTTTGCAGCATATTGCTGATGAATCTAATATTAGTGTGGGAAATCTTGCTTACCATTACTGCAGCAAAAAAGCTATCATACAAGCCATAGATAAAGAATTGGGTAATGAATTGGAGTTATTGTTATCTATTGATCAAAATTTTCCTTCCTTAATTGATTTTGATAATCATTTGACACGCTATTTTTTTATACTTAATCAATATTCCTTTTATTTCCTTGACCTACTAGAAATGAAAAGAGCTTATCCAAAAATACACACAAAACGTTTAGCCTATTTGGAAAAAATGATTCTTCAAATAGAGGAATGGATAAGACTTAATTCTGATAAAGATATTATAAAACCTGAAAAATCAGATAAACAATACTTTCGTACAGCTGAATCAATTTGGTTGATTATTACTTTCTGGCTCACCCAAAGACAAGTGCGCGATAAAAAACACCATGAGTTGAATGAATCATATGAATTCAAAAAATTCATTTGGAATCATTTGATTCCCCTGCTCACAAAATCTGGCTGGATGGAATTTGAAGCCTTAATTCTTCCACAACTACAACAAAAATTTTATCTAGATGAATCCCTTTATCTGGATTTTCGTAAATTTATTTAAACTTAGACTATATGTGTTTAGCAGTACCAGGAAAAATTATTGGCTTTGATGATACTAGAGGAAGTGTATTCAAAATAGGCAAGGTTTCATTTGATGGGATTATAAAAAAAATCAATTTAGGACTGGTTCCTGAGGCTAAAGAAGGTGATTATGTCTTAGTCCATGTGGGCGTAGCGATGAGTGTTGTTGATGAGGAAGAGGCAAAACGCACAATGGATTTTCTTCTTGGAACGGATGAACTTGATGAAATTAAGCCTGATGATGAATAATAATGTTAAATTAAGATTATAATGAAAATAGCAATCACAGGTAAAGGCGGTGTTGGTAAAACTACAATTAGTGGAACACTTTGTCGGATTTTCGGAGCCAAAGGGGATAAAGTTCTCGCAATTGATGGTGACCCTAATCCCAACCTTTCCATTGTTTTAGGTATTGATAAGTCAGACGAAGGTTCACCAAATTTAAGCTCAGACATCATCGAAAGAGTAGAGATAGGAGATGGTAAATGGAAATTTCAGGTAAAAATTCCTTTTCAAGAAGTATTAGAAACCTATGGACAAAGGGCAACAGAAAATGTAACCTTACTTATGATTGGTAAACCTGAAAAGGCAGGGACAGGTTGCATGTGCGGTTCACATACCGTGGTTCGTGAATTGGTAAATTCAGCTCTAACCTCTGAAAAAGGGCAAATTATGATCTTAGATACAGAGGCATCTTTAGAGCATATGAAACGAGGAACGTCTAAATATGTAGATAAAATCTATACCGTTGTTGAGCCTTATTATAGGTCTTTAGAAGCTGCCTCCCGATTTGCCGAAATGGCAAAGCAATTGGGTATTGGTCAAGTAGAGGCGATTGCCAATAAGGCACAGACCAAAGAGGATGAAATGGCAATAAGGGAGTATTGTGCTAAAATTAACCTTCCAATTGCAGTATTCGTTCCATTTGACAAAGAAGTAATGGCGGCAGACTTAATAGGAAAATCAGTGATGGATTATAACCCTGAAGCCAAATTTGTAAAAGCCATAGAAAAATTGCGTGATTCTATTTTAACAGGCCTATCTTAAATTTATCTAAGTGCAATTTCTGAGGGAATTTTTCTAATAAAAAATTCATCAGACAATTTATCATCTAAATTAACGTCTGAATAAATATATTCATCCATAACCTTACCATTAGGCCAATACCTAATCCAACGGTGGCTAAAAGTAATGCCATCAACGGTTTTGTGATCAGTCCAATAAATTTCTTCAGGACGAATCTCTTCGTTATCAGATTTATTATAATATTCAACTTTGTGAATTAATTTATCTTGAGGATCTATATAAAATCTCCATTTATCCTTTCCTACTTCAGGGTCATAAGATATATCGAGTAATGTTGGTTCTTTTTCAGAACTTTCCAACAAATTTAATTCAGCAATATTGAATCCTGTTGAAGCTATACTAGCATGCACTCCATTATCTTTTAATTTAAAAGGCATTGAAAATCTAAAGAATGCCATTGACATAGAACAATCAGGCTCACAAAATTTAGAATCGCACATCATTCCCTTATGATCAGCTGCCTCTCTTGGGTCAACTGATACATTATCTTTTGTCGCCCAAAAACCTTCAGCATCCTTTCCTAAAATTACTTCAATTTTGTCACTTCCAACAGATTTCACTTGTAATTTTAAGCCTTCTTTACCTCTTTTGAAGTAAAAGGTCTCTTTAGTGACCTTTAATAATTTTCCTGTATCATCATATAAATTATGAGTTCGAGTAAATTGTCCGTTTTTAATTCCATTCCATGTATCAAGACCACCAGCTGCATTAACAATCTCATCAACAAACTCAGCTCCAGTAGGCTCCCTTAGATAGTTTTCCCATGTATAAATTCCTCCAATAACTAGCACAAATAATAATGCACCAAAAGACAATATTTGCAAACGTCTAATTTTAATGGGGTTCACCAAATCTTTTACATTTAGATAAAACCACCAAGGAGTTTTTTTCTTCGAATCTTTCTGAATTTGTTTTGAGCTTTTAGCTGACTTAATGTAATGATTCATAATATTTTGTTTGTATACTACAATTTACAAAATTTACACTTAATATTCATTATTTTTAATTGTATTTACTCATTAAAGGATGCTAACTTTTTTGTAATCAACCAATTTTTCAATAGAATGATCGCTTTAGGTATAGCATTTTCAACCACATCCGTCATTCCAATTGCAAAATCATCATGTTTTGCAGCTTCACAACCCAAGATATATACTTCTTTAGGCAATACCTTTAATGCCTTTGCTAACATCAATGCTCTAATAGGATTGGTATAATGCATATCCGCAAGAAATGTTCTTTTTTCAAAAACTGGCATTTTCTCAATATCAGAAACTTTTTCCATTTCTCGGAAGTAAATATGTCCAGCTTCCTTTCCCCACGCTACGGAATCTACTAAAATCAAAATATCATATTGCGCATGCAATTCTTGTACCAAATGAATACCTCCTATACCAACCTCCATTACAATAATACGACTCAAATGTGAAACAATATTTTGGAATTTTTTGACGAATTCGATACCAAATGCATCATCTTGCTTTAATTCATTTCCAACTCCTGCAATTAGGATTTTTTTTATAATAGCAACCAAAAGATCTAATTGTTAACTTTAAATAATTCTTCAGGTAATTTTAAATCAAATTCAAAATTTAAATTCTTAAATTGGGTTTTAAGATACTTTAACTCCATGTTTTTATTAGAAGAATAAAGTTTTCTTTCCTTTGTTAGCAGAATATCATCAATTTTAACAAAGGTTTCGTAATCTGTATAAGAGTATCCCTCACCATAGTCTAAAAAGGTTGCCTCAAATTGATAGGTCTCCTTATTCAAAAAATAATACCATGTGTGCATTCCTCCGGAACTTCCAGCTCCCTTTTCGTAATCTATCCTAAGTTTATGCACTATTCTATTATTTAATAGGGTATCTAAGCCTTCATAGCGTATTATAGTTCCAGGATCTTTAAATTTAAATGGCATACTCAAAATATAATGAGAACCATATGAAGAGTTCCAAGCACTATTAACGGAAGTTTCATCTAACTGTATTTTTCCATCGACCAATTTCCATGATTGATTGCCATTATTTATTATCTCATGTTTTTTTCCATTTTGCTCCCAACTTATATTTGCTTTGAAAAAAGGTTTTAATTGATATTTATGTGATTGATTTACACTACGAATTAGAGTCCCTAAAGAATCATAACTATGAATCGTTTTCATATAGGACAAACTTTTTTTAGATGTCCAATTTTTCATTCCACCAGAATGAATAATAGTTTTATCTACTAATTTATCAGCTTCGCTAAAATTGGAAATGAAAGGCCCTGTTTGTGTCTCAAAGTTACTTTTTTTATGATCACCTTTGCATTTAATGTTAAGGATACCAATTAATAAAATAAGTGAGAAGCTAGCTTTTTTTTGAAATACTTTTTGAGTTAGAATTTTCAAAGTCATAAAGTTCTAATAGTTTATTTATAGTATAATCTAACTTTAATGCATCTTTTAAATCAGGGTAACTACTTTCAATGGCTTTAAGAATTCTTGAAAGTGGTTCACGATGTAATAAATCATAATACTTCAATATCTCAGCTGTTAGCTCCTGAGTTTCTTTATCCGGAATTTTTTCAGTTTGCTTAACTAGTTCCTGCACATACTCCATAATTTCTTTGAATTCGATGTTATTGAATAGAACAGGTTTCATTAGTGGGAACTATTAGCACAGTTATGGACACAGTTTTCAAGCTTAACACCGTCGGCACCATAACAAAATTCGCAATCAGGACCACACTCTCCGTGTCCCGCTTTTTGCATCCCTTGAAAAGCTTCGGAAAATTTTCGTCCCCCTTCTTTCATACCAGACTCGGAAAACTTATAATGAGTGATTCCGTTTTTCTCCAACGTTAGTAATAATCCTGAATTCGTTATTTTATTTAGATGATACTCCAAATTTTGATAAGATGTATTCAAAAAAGGAAGCATTTGGGGTAAACTTATTTCACTACCCATACCTTCACCATGCATCCAGTAAAGGAGTTGAAGAATTTCATCCTTCCAAAATAAACAGCGTAACGCACTGTCTTCTATCGTTTCATTTTTCATAAACTTTTATCAAATAAGGTGTCTCCTCTTAACTTTTTAGAAGCTAAAGAAGTAGTTGGTTTGTGTTCTAAATCTTTCAATATACGCAAAATTTCAGGAATTTTTGCATCAACCTCAGCAGTTAAGTGTTCACCAGATTGTTCAGCTCCAGGCTCAACATCTACTAAAAAAACTTCTTCTGGCCAAATTTTGAAATGCTCACCAATCACCAAAAGATTTTCTATAGAAATTACACCAGTTGCAGCATCACCAATACAAGCTTGAATTTGTTTTTCAAAAGGTAAGTACCCCATCCATTGAAAAACAGAAATATCTCCAATATTTCTTTCAGGTCTTTCAATTGCTACTAAAAATATCACTCTATCAAAAGGTTTTTTTAAGCTCTGAAAATATTGAACGATTGCAATAGGTCCCCAGTTCATTTCTTCCACAGTAACAGAACCATCCCATGGAATAGATCGTATCTGAGGAAGCAGAATTGGACCCACTGAATGGTTACTTAGTAAATGATAACCTACTGTGCCAATCAGAACATTTTTATTCAACACCGCAAGCACAGGTTGTTACTTCACGTGTTACCATATGGTCGCTATCCTTAGACATAATATGTGTAGTACATGGCATACAAGGGTCGAAGCTTCTTATGGCCCTCAAAATATCTATTCCTTTATAATCTTCAGGTTTGTCAAATTTTTCAAGTAGAGGCGTGTTTAGTACTGCTTCTTCATATGGTCCCATTTCTCCCCAAGGAGTCCTTGGTGCAGCATTTAAAGTGGAAGGCGTAATAATTTGATAATTTTCGATGAGTCCATTCTCGACTATAAGATGGTGAGAAAGGAAACCTCTACCAGCGCCCCATGCACCAAATCCAATATGTGTACCTTTTTTAGGGATTTCGTAAGGCACACTAACTTTTGTATTTCCATTTTTGATTAAATCCATAGCCATCATCCAATTTTCTAAGGCAACCATGGTAGAATAAGGTAAACAATATGCCCTTGCTCGGTTACGTTCGAAAGCATTCCAATGTTTAGGAATTTTCCATTCCAAGGTTTTTTCTGGGAGAAAATGTTTTGGAACATGAATTTTCATACTAGTTCCGGTATTTTCCAAAAATTTGCTTGCCGGTGCTTTTTGGGCTTTTGCGGTCATGTACATTCTGGTGTAAGCACCAGCTTCCATAGGCATTCTGTCCCAAGTAGGAGATGTATCCCAGCTATAACGATCTTTCCAGCTTTGTTTTCCTGGTTTAGGAATTGTTTCTTTGTTCCAAGGATGATTTGGACTCAATGGCATTCCATTTGCATCTTCTTTAAAACGATGTCCATCCCATTTTTTATAGTAGGAATGTTCAACAAACTCTTCTATTCCCGCGTTCAATTCGGTAAGCTTTGTAGTAACAACCTTACCATCAACTAAAACTCCAGGTGTTGACCATCTTGCCTCCCCCCACTTGTCACAATTATTAAATGTAGCATCATAATGGTCTGGCCTATCCCAAACACCAGTATCCATCATAGTTGCTGGTCGAACACCACATTTAGCATATTCAGGATTACTGTCTAAGAAAAAATCAAAAACATCATCCCAAATACCCGTAACTTTCTTACTGTAGTCAAAAAACTTTATCAACTTACTGTAAACTTCATTAAGCATAGAAGCATTTACTGTAACTGAAAGCCCTCCAGGCACAACAGACTGAGGATGAGGATATTTACCTCCAATTAGAACGTACGCTTCTCGAGCAACACGAGTCATACTCAAAGCCTCAAGGTATAATTTACCTTTAAGCGGGTTCAAATCTTTCATTATATCCAATATGGTATTGTATCCATGTACATCCTTATTTTTTGCTTTTGTCGATGCTGCAATATCTAGAAGTTCAGGATTTGTCTCTCGAACCAATTCTTCTGAATAATCAGGACCAGCCAACAAGAATAAGTGTAAAGGGTGATCATACATGTATTCAATAGCCAATAAAATATTGCGCATAACAATGCCCAATGGCGGTGGTTTAATTCCTAATGCCATTTCAATTGCCAAGGCAGCTGTGGTAGCATGAACACCGCCACATACCCCACAGGCTCTACTACTAATATATGCTGCATCTCTAGGATCTCGTCCTTTTAAAATAACCTCATAACCACGAAAAAGTGTAGCCATTGAATTTGTTGACAGCACTTTCTTTTTTTCTAAATCAACAACGCTGTGAAAAGCCAAAGCACCAGCTACTCTAGTCACAGGATCATAATCGATATTTCTAATAAATCCGTTACGTTCAAGCAAACCTTTAAGCTTATCTTGTTCCTTTCCAAGATCAACCACTTTATGCTCATAAGGATCAGCTAGACCCTCTTTTAAATAAGCATTTCCTTCTTTATCAAATGCTATGGGTAAATTTTTAAAACACATATGTTATATTTTTATTTTAATTAAACTAATTTTAGGACTTTAGCTATGGAAACTAAATGAGAATCAACCGAAGATAACCCACCATTTAATTGTTTTAAAGCACCATTGATTACATCTACTTTTTCTTCCAAAGGTCCTGTGTCATCCTGTATTTTTTGCAATCCTCCGGCTAAACCTTTTAAATGGGTGCCAGCTCTTCTAAGTGCAATTATTATAAGTACTAAATATATAACCAATACCAGCACTAAAAGTGCAACTATGATAATGGTAGCTATAAAAAGAGTTGATGAATTCATAAAATTCAATTTAATTTTTCTGCTCGTGAAGCCAAAGCTGTTTTTAATGTTTCTGAATTCTCATTGATAGACCCGGCAACTTTTAGAATTCCACTAGCAACACCAATAGTATCATCCAAAGCCTTCACATGCTCTGTATTTCCTGCTACTCCTATGCCCGCCTCTTTCATTTCTTTTAAATAGCGTTCAATCGATTTTGAAGCAAGCCATGTTTTATGTAACAAATGAATTAGATAAGGTAAGATAAGTACTGTTACTATTAACAAAACCAACCATAAGATGTTTAAAATATCCATGTTATACTTTTTGTTTTAAAGCTGCATTTATTGATGCTTCTAATTGGTCATCCACTATTTTAAGTCCTCCAGCCACTTCAGTTAAACCACCATTTAGTTTAGTTGCCTGAGTGGGTAAGTGTCCGGTCTCAGTTTCGATTGCTCTAAGGCCTAATCTTAATTTAGCTAAAGAGCTTGAGCCATTTCCACCAATACTAGTGAGTGTTTTAATAATCGCCCTAAGATAATGTACCAAAACATATACTAAAAGGAGTACGGCTAAAATGGTAATAATTATTAATATAATACTCATATAGTTTAATTTTTAGATTCTTCTAGTATGCAATGAGGACATCCAGGGCAACTTTCTATATGTTGTGTAATTGCCTTTGAGCCACCAACAATAGCTAAAGCTGATTTTAATATTTCACCTGCCACTTGATTCGTTTTCGTTAAAAACAAAGGTATGTGGATAGTGTTGTTTGCCGTAAGTTTTCCTTGAGTCCATATATTTGATACAGTTTCATCAATCTCAAGGGCAGTTTTCTTAACTAAATTTAGAAGAAATGCTACGACACCAATAACTACCAAGGCAATAATCAGTGATAGTATCCATAATTGTATTCCTGTACTCATATTTTTTATTTACTTATTATTTTAATGCATCAGCTACTAAAGTAGCATGCTCTTCAATTGCCTCTGCTTCATTTTTAATATTCACGGCTACCTTGTTAGTATTTTCCAATTCCCATATAGCATTAGTGTTATTCTTTATTTGAGTTACTATTTTCAAAGCAGCTACAGCCAATCTTAAGATTCTCCTTGCCGCCAAGAATACTAAAATTAAAAGTATTGCAGCGATTACAACTATTGCCGAAACCAATACAAGTCCAATCAACCATTCATTAAAAAGTGCTTCATTTTCCATGTTAATAATTATTTTTTAGAACCAGGTTTAGGACTATCACTAAATTGCATTTTTTCATAAGCATAATGTACAATATTATCTAAAACGTTAGGCTTTTTAACATGACCCCATCCTGAAGGTACATGCCCATCTTTTTTCCATTTTGGAGTTTTATTTTGAAACGCCATTGACATTTCCCTTAAATTTCGCATAACTGTTCCGGTTACTCTAGAAATATTAGAAGAAACAATTGTCCCAGGAGGAGTTTTATAAAAAGGGGCGAAGCTATCAGGAAAACCAGGCATGGTACATCCTATACAAGGTGCCCCAACATTCATACATCCACCAGCATTATTAATAGCACCTCTTTTATTGATGTTACATTGTACAACTGGACCCCAACAACCTACTTCTACAAGGCATTCCTTATCTCCGTGTTCTTCAGCAAAATTACCCTCTTCGTAGAAACCCGCTCTAGTGCACCCTCTATGCACAGTCTCATCAAATAACCAAGACGGACGACCTAATTCATCAAACTCAGGTAAGGGCGTCAACCCATTTAAAAACATTAATACAGATACAATAGTCTCGGTAATATTATCACCTTGAGGTGCGCATCCTGGAATATTAACTACAGGAAGTCCCAAAGTACTTCGATAATCTTCGCCTAATAAATCCATTACACTTACTGAATTCGTAGGATTATTTGCCGCTGCTGGAATTCCTCCCCATGTTGCACAAGTACCTACTGCAACTACAGCTGCAGCGTGTTCTGACATTCTCGTCACCCAACTTGAAGAAGGTATGGGCTGCGGATCTCCATTCTCATCTTCATCAGCTCCAAGACCGGACCAATAACCTCCACTCTCTGCTGCTATACTCTCGTCCATAATTGAACCTTCGCATAAAACTACGAATGGAGCACCTAATTCTCCTTTGGCCGCTAATCGAAAAGGTTTTATAAATTCTTCTCCAACGTTAGTAGCTAATACAGGATGATGCAAAATTACTTTAGCAGCTCCAGGTATAGCTCCATTAAGAAGATTTTCAACTGAAGGGCTCGTTGCACCTACAGTAGCAATAGAACAGCCATCACAACTGCCTCCTGCAATCCAAAAAGCATGAACTTCGTCAAAAACGTTCGAAATTTGATTTTCAAAAGGTTTAGATGAATTTTTTGTCATAATTGTATCATATGTTACATATAAATGTAAAAGAAAAATTATAAAATTCATAATTAAATGAGTCTATTTATCTAGAAAACTTTTTCTAATCTTTATTAATAAAGAGCTTGACACGGTGATAGAGTTTAATAAAATCTTGAAGAGTTAAGTGGGTAATCTGCTTAGAAGGTAGATACTCTATCCAGCTGAGCTAAGCGTCCTAAAATAGACAATTAAGAAGATTAATTCTTAACATAAAATTGGGCAAAAACAACATTATTTACCTTAAAAAAATAAATTAAAATTGATCTTTATTATATTCTGGATTTGGTCCATTTTTAGAACAAACATATGCGCTTAAATTAACTGCTCTTTTTAAGAATAACTTTACTGATATATTAGAAATCATCCCTTCTATTATCATTGCTAAAAAAGAATCCCCTGCTCCCACAGTATTTAGTAATTTTGTTTTTATTGCATCTTGATAATGAAATTTTGAATCGTAAAAAATAACTCCATTATCACCAAGAGTCAAGCATATAAACTCCGTATTTGTTATTTTAGAAATTTCTAACATTTTGTTTTCAATAGAATTAGAAACTATTCCCAAATCTTTAGAAATCCTTTCAATTTCTTCTTCATTGAATTTAATCATATTTGATTCTTGCATTAAAAAAGAAATTAAATCAAAATCATAATAAGGCTCTCTAATGTTTACATCAAAAACTTTAAAATTAGCATGACTAATTAATTTAAGTAATGTTTCTTTAGAAACTTTATCTCTTGATACTAAGCTTCCAAAAACAAAAAAGTCAGAATTTTCAACAACCTCAATATAATTATCCAAAACCTGAATTTTATCCCATGCACTTGGATATTTTATTATATAATTAGCAGATTTTGATTTATCTAAAGAAATATTAACCTCTCCCGTATTAAATTTTTTATCTATTTGAATTAATGAGTTATCAAAACCAAGTTCATCTATAAACTCTATAATTTGTCTTCCCATTTCATCCCCACCTACCTTTGTTATAAATTGAGTATCTACTCCTAATTGATTTAAATGATAAGCTACATTCAGGGGAGCTCCACCAATTTCTTTATAATCAGGAAAATTATCCCATAAAGCTTCTCCAAAACATACAACTTTTTTTTTCATCAATTAAAAAATAATAATTCAAAAATTATTTAAATGGTTCCGATAGTAAATTAACAAAAGTCTCTATACCATAAAAATAATTCCCTAATCTAATATTTTCATTAGGACTATGTTGATTATTATCTAAATTAACAGTAGGAAGGCCAATAGCAGGAATGCCTAGATTATTAACAAAAGGTGAGATAGGAACGGAACCTCCACTAGTTCTTATCAAAACAGGATCAATACCATAGGTATTATAAAGAATATTTTTTAACCATATACCTTCAATAGCATCAACTGGAGTCCTAAATGCTGGATATGAAACTTTATAAGACATTTTTATAAGCTTATCATTTAACATTCTTTGATTATCATTTGGTTCCTTATTAATAATTTTATATCCCAATGATTCTATATGGGTTTTTATTAAATTTATTAATCTTAATGGATCACTCTCTAAAACAAGTCTTACATCAATTTCAGCTTGAGCAATTGAAGGAATTATAGTTCTAACCTGAGATCCAACCCAACCACTTTGAAGACCTCTAATATTTAACGAAGGATATTGAATTGATTCTTGATAACTTTCTGCGACTTTATCTACCGATTTAATTTTTGTTCTTTTCTTAATTAATTCATCCTCTGATGGTATTTTTTTTAAAACTGATTTAACTTGATCAGTAATTCTTATCCCATCATAAAAACCAGGTATAATAACTCTACCATCATCACTTTTCATTGATGATAAAACTTTGGTTAATCTTAATGCAGGATTAGGGATAAAATTACCATAATGACCACTATGCTGAGAAGTTTTAGGGCCATATACCTTAAGAGTTATTGAGGCTATACCTCTATTACCAAAAACTAAAGTGGGTTTTTTTGAAGAATGCATAGGTCCATCTAAAATTAAAAGAAGATCAGCTGTTAATAGATCTTTATATTTATCTACAGCATCTGGCAAACCTGGCGAACCCTTCTCTTCCTCAAAATCAAGAATTATTTTAATATTAAAAGCTGGTTCTTTATTATAAATTTTAAGGATTTTTAATGCTGTTAAAAACATCATAAAAGGCCCCTTATCATCTGAGGTTGATCTTGCAAAAATTCTTAAATCTTCATTTTCTTTTATGTCAAGCATTTTCCAATCAACCTTATTCCATTTCTTACCGTCATAACTTTTCAATACAGGTTTCCATGGACTCTCCTGATCCCATTTTGACAAATCTACTGATTGTCCATCTAAATGCATATAAAAGGCTATTGTAGGGAGTTTTCTATCTACTACTCTTTCTGCTATGGCTAAAGGAAGAGATGATGTCTTTAAAATATTAAAATCAAATCCAAAAGATTCCAACTGTAATCTACTCCAATCTATGTTTTTTAGTATTTCATCATTGTTTTTTCCATCATTAGGTATTGATAAAAATTCCTTGAAAGACTCTATACTATTTATTCCCTCTGCTTTTGAAATTAATTGAAATTTTCTTTGAGATAACAGATTTTGATGAACACAAAAAATAAGAAATAAAATAAAAATTTTTTTCATAATTAGTCTGATATCAATGGAGTTCCTAAGGGTAACTTAGGTTTATATTCATTAAATGGATAAGTATCCGGGTAAATCCAAGTTCCAGATGTTAATTTTAATGGAAAGTCTTCAATTTCATAAAACTCAACTTCAATTAAACCTGCTGTATAACCATCATTTCTTTCTTTTGGAAAAACATATATGCCTGAATTATTTTTTTCAACTTTTGACTCAATCCAACTACTATCCCCAACTTTCCATATCCTAAAATCTCTTTCTTTAGGATTATTTGAAGTCCATTTTGAAATTAAATATTCTTGTTTAGGATCAATTTTGATATATACACTATCATTTTTAATGCTCCAGTCAAAAGCAGGCATTTTTATATTATTTATAACTCTATAATAATATGACATCAAATTCTTTAAAGTCATATAATAATCTCCATTAAGGCCATGATTTCCATTTGGAACATATTGTAATTGTTTAATTCCTTTCAAGTCATCCCAATAAAAACGCCATGAGTCAGTAGCAAAAAACTCATCAATAGTTCCATTAATTATAAATTTTGGTATACTCGAAAATTTATCAATAAACTCATAAGGTTCAACATGCTTTAATAACTTCTCATACTCTTTTGAATTCATCCATTCCATAATATCATGATTTTTATAATCATCAATAGCTATTGACCATTCTCCATAAGCTTTAAAATGATTTTGCATTGAAGGTCTTACATTAAGCATATCAATAACTATTGGAGCCATTCCAATTACACGAGAATCAACTGCTGCAGTAGTCCATGTCGTCCACCCTCTTTTAGAAGCCCCAGCAACAAAAAAAGAAGATACCGGTATTTTAGAATGTTTTGTGATCTTTTCAACCACATCAAAAGCCCTAGAAACTGCTCTAGTCATTGGAAATCTTGCTAACCATTCTAAATCATTATCTTTAGCTCCATTTTTTAAAAACTTTTTCCATCCATAAGCTATTAAATCATCTTCATAAAATTCTTTACCATCACTTCCTTTAAATGAAACTGGTTGAAAAGGAATATTACTTATATGAGCAATTACTGATTTTGTTTGTACAGCATGTTCTTTAGTTATTGAATCTAAAAATGAATTATTATCTAATCTAGTTCCTCCCCCAATAAACATAAGCGCCTTGTTTGATTCTACATCATTTGGCACAACCACATCAACCCAATGCCACCAATCAGTTATATTAACTTCTTGTTTTGTCAACCATTTTCCTGAATACATTTTAATATGATAAGTTTTATAAGTATCAGTTATAACAGAATCTTTTATCTCGTAGGAAAAATCTTTTTTATTCTCTACATACTTTATCAAATGATCTAGAGGTTCCTTTTTTTCAGAACAAAAATTAAATAATATCGAAACAGATATAAGAATAAAATAAGTATGAGTTTTTAGAAATAGTTTCATTTTAAGATATTTAGTATTTCTAACAAATTAATAAGTTATTTTTTTAAAACAAAATATATAAAAACAATTACTATGCATGCATAGTATTTATAATACTTTTTGTAGATTCGTTATCACAAATATTTTTTATGAAATTTCGAATACAAAAAGCTACAGTTCTAGGATCGGGAGTAATGGGTTCAGGCATTGCATGTCACCTTGCAAATATTGGAATTGAGGTGTTAATGTTAGATATACCTCCTAAAAGTGATAATAATAAATCTAAAAACAGAAACATTATAGCTGATGAGGCTCTAAAAAAAGCCTTAACGTCTAAACCAGCTGCTTTATATGACAAAAGTTATGTAAACAAAATATCTACTGGAAATTTTGAAGATGATTTTGAAAAAATAAATGATTCTGATTGGATTATAGAAGTTGTTGTAGAAAAATTAGAAATAAAAAAGCAAATTTTTGAAAAAGTTGAGAAACATAGAAAAAAAGGAAGCCTTGTAACATCTAATACTTCAAGCATTCCTATTTCTCTTCTTTCCGAGGGTAGGTCTGAAGACTTTAAGAAACATTTTTGTGGAACTCATTTTTTTAACCCTCCAAGATATTTAAAGCTTTTAGAGATAATTCCTACCAAAGAAAGCAGTACTGAAATGATCAATTTTTTTATGGAGTTTGGATTTAATTTACTCGGAAAACAAACTGTTTTATGTAAAGATACCCCTGCTTTTATTGCTAACAGAATTGGAGTAGTTTCAGGAACAGAACTTGTTTTATTAGCCGATAAACATAAAATGGGTGCAGAAGAAACTGATGCAATAACAGGTTCATTGATTGGCAGGCCTAATACTGCAACATTTAGACTACAAGATTTAGTTGGTCTTGATACAAGTGATAATGTGAGTAATTTTATTAAAAATAGTGTTAAAGATGATAGCTATATTGAAAAATTAAAAAATCATAAAGAGCCAAAATTTATGCGTTATTTATTGGACAATAAATTTCTTGGCAATAAAACTGGAAAAGGATTTTATCAGAAAACAAACACGAAGGATAAAAATGGTAAAACAATTATAAATGTTTTAAACTTTGAAACACTAAAATATGAACCTTGTAAAAAACCTAAACTTGATATAGTTAAGTCTGCAAAAAGTATTGAGTTAATGAACAAAAGACTTAAATACTTAATTGAAGGTGATTCAAAAGAAAATCAATTTTTCAAAGAATATTTCAGTGTACTATTATCTTACTCAGCTAATCGCGTTCCTGAAATAGCCGATCAATTTTATCAAATTGATGATGCCATGCGAGCAGGATATTTTTGGGATTATGGGCCATTCGAATATTGGGATTTAATAGGTTTAAGTGAAGGTATAGAATTGATTAAAAAATCTGGAGAAAAAATTCCTAAATGGATTGAAACAATGGAAAAGTCCAGCATAAAATCATTTTACAAGTTTGAAAATGGAAAAAGGAAATATTTTAATATTAATTCCAGTAAGTATGAGATAATTCCTGGCTCTGAAAAATTAATAATTTTTGATAGTATTAGAGAAAACACTCCAATTATAAAAAATAGCGAATGTACAGTTCATGATATAGGAGATGGAGTTATGTGTCTTGAGTTTTTGAGTAAAAGTAACTCTATAGGTGAAGGAATAGGCAGAGCTCTTGTTGAGTCTATTCAAAAAGCAGAAGAGGAAGGTTGGAATGGTCTTGTTATAGGAAATAATGCAAAACAGTTTTCTGTAGGGGCCAATCTTATGAACTTAGGTATGATGGCCATGCAAAAACAATTTAAACCTTTAGAGGAGTTAGTTAATAATTTTCAACAAATAACAATGAAGATTAAAACCTCTAAAATCCCTGTAGTAACAGCCACACAAGGTTATGTTTTTGGAGGTGGATGTGAAATTGCAATGCATTCAGATGCTGGAATATATGCTGCAGAATCGTACATTGGACTTGTTGAAGTTGGAGTTGGATTACTTCCAGGAGGTGGTGGCACAAAAGAGTTTGCACTAAGAGCCTCTGATGATTTTTTTGAAGGAGATGTCAAAACCCCAACTCTAATTAATTATTTTAAAACAATTGCAACAGCTGCAGTTTCTACATCTGCTTGTGAAGGCTATAATTTAAATTACTTAAAAAAGGGGAAAGATTTTGTATGTATAAATACGCCTATGAATATTGGAAAGGCTAAAAATAAAGTTTTAGAACTAGCTAAAAATTATATAGCTCCAACACCAAGAAAAGATATAGAAGTATTAGGAAGAGGTGGTCTTAGTGTTTTATATTCTGCAATTAACGAATTTAGATTAGGTGAATATATGTCAGATTATGATGTTGTAATTGCTAAAAAAGTTGCAGAAGTTATATGTGGAGGTGATTTAACTAGTTCTCAAAAAGTAAGTGAGCAGTATCTTTTAGATATAGAAAGAGAAGGTTTCATGAGTCTCCTTGGAAATCAAAAAACATTAGAAAGAATTCAATATTTATTAATGAATAATAAACCCTTAAGAAATTAAACTATGGAAGCTTTTGTAATAAATGGATATAGATCAGCCGTCGCGAAATCAAAACGTGGAGGTTTTAAAAACTATAGATCTGATGATTTAGCAGTTGATGTAATAAAGCATCTTATGAAAAATGTTCCTGAAATTGATCCTAAACAAGTTGATGATGTTATTGTTGGTTGCGCAAATCCTGAAGGAGAACAAGGCCTTCAAATCGGAAGACTCATATCTGCAAGAGCTTTAGGAAAAGAAGTCCCTGGAATAACTATCAATAGATATTGCGCTTCTGGGTTAGAAGCTATTTCGCAAGCTGTTGGAAAGATTAAGGCAGGATTTGGGCATATATACATCGCTGGAGGTGTTGAAAGCATGAGTATGATTCCAATGACTGGGTATAAATTGGCTCCTAGCTACAAAGCTAATATGGAAAATCTCAATTATCATGTAAGTATGGGAGCAACAGCTGAAGCTGTAGCAAAAAAATATGAAATTACTAGAGAAGATGCTGATGAGTTTTCCTTTAATTCACATAAAAAAGCTTCATCTGCTTTAAAAAAAGAAAAGTTTAAGAGTCAAATTGTCCCTGTTGAAATTAATGAGGTTTTTGTAAAGAATGGAAAAAGAGAAACGACTTCCTTTACAGTTGAGGTAGATGAAGGAGTAAGACATGACACCACAATTGAAGCTTTATCTAAACTACGTCCAGCATTTAAAAAAAATGGAGTAGTAACAGCTGGAAACTCATCCCAAACATCCGATGGTGCTGCGTTTACTTTAGTTGTAAGTGAAGAAATAGTAAATAAATTAAATTTAAAGCCTATTGCAAAAATGTTAAGTTGCGCTGTTGGAGGTGTTGATCCTTTATACATGGGTATTGGACCATGTATTGCTATACCTAAAGCATTAAAACAAGCAGGAATCAAAAAAAATGATATCGAGCAAACTGAATTAAATGAAGCCTTTGCAGTTCAAGCTCTTGCTGTAATAAAAGAAGCAGATCTTGATCCTGAAACTATTAATCCTAATGGTGGAGCAATAGCGCTTGGTCATCCACTTGGATGTACTGGAGCTAAACTGACTATTCAATTATTAGAAGAAATGAAGACAAGAAAACAAAAGTACGGGATGGTTACTGCCTGTGTTGGAGGTGGACAAGGTATTGCAGGTATCTTTGAAAGATTATAATAGTTATTAAAAGAGTTTTAAAAAAAGATCTTCCGGAAAAAATTTGCCCTGTTTGTAAGAGATCTTTTAAATGGAGAAAGAAATGGGAAAAAAATTGGAATCAAGTCACTTATTGTAGTTATCAATGCAGAAAGAAAAAGGTTTAATCTGGTTTACAAACAATCTAAGGGCAATTGACAATAAAGTTCTTTATGAAGCTTCAAAAAGAAGCGACTCTTTAATCGGTTATTATAATTTTGACCCGTTATTATTTAAAAGAAATATATGGGGTTTTAAAAAAACAGAAAAATACAGAACAAAGTTTTTAATTGAAAGTATTGATAATTTAAAAAAAAATCTTTCTCAACTAAACATAACTTTGGTAATTGATTTTTCTGAAGGTTTCAATAAATTATTTGAAGTAATTAATAGAGAAAAAATAAGTTCTATATATTTTCAGAAAGAGTGGACTAGTGAAGAAAAAGAAACTCAGGATAAAATTTTGAATAAAATTTCAAAAAAAATAAAAAAACTTAGTTTTTACGACCAATTTTTATTTCAACCCAACGATATAAATATTGAAATAGCTGATTTTCCTGAAATTTTTTCAATTTTCAGAAAAAAAGTTGAGAAAAAAATTGAAATTAACAATTGCTTTCCTTTACCTAAAAAATATCCTAAGTCAAATTTATTAAATATTGAAAATGAAACCCCAAATCTTGAAAAATTAGGATTTAAAAGTTTTAAGATTGATGCTAATAGTGCTTTTCCTTTTATTGGAGGAACTGATAACTGTATAGAAAGAATTAATTCTTATTTCTGGAAATCAAAAAAAATTGAATATTATAAACAAACTAGAAATGGAATGATTAAAACTGATTACAGTTCAAAGTTGTCATCCTGGTTATCAAATGGTTCAATTTCCGCTCGATATATTTATTGGGAAATAAAAGATTATGAAAAAAAAGAAACCAAAAATCAGTCAACTTATTGGTTGTTTTTTGAACTTATGTGGAGAGATTTCTTTAAATATATATCAATTAAACACGGTAATAAAATTTTTAACAAAAATGGCCTTTCAAAAACCGAAGTGAATTGGATAAATGATCAAAAAGAATTAAAAAATTGGATAAATGGAACCACAGATGAACCTTTTATAAACGCAAACATGATTGAATTGAAAAAAACTGGCTGGATGAGCAATAGAGGTAGACAGAATGTTGCATCATTTTTTTCTAAAAATTTAAAATTAGATTGGAGAATTGGAGCTTCTTATTTTGAATCAATGTTAATTGACTATGATGTTCATAGCAATTATGGAAATTGGCTTTATAATTCTGGAATTGGAAATGATCCAATGCCTTTTAGAAAATTTAATGTAAAATTTCAATCAGAAAAATATGATCCTAAGAAAAAATTTGAAAACCTATGGTTAAATAGTCAATATGAACTCGAGTTGTAACATTATCTTCCCTCATCAGCTTTTTAAAGATTTTATTCTACCAAAGAATAATACAACATATTTAGTTGAAGAGTATCTTTTTTTTAATCAATATAAATTTCATAAACAAAAAATATTATTTCATAGAGGAACAATGAAATATTATGAAAAATATTTGAAAGATCTCAAAATTGATGTTGTCTACATCAACTCAGTCGATAAAAATTCTGACATAAGAATACTAATATCAGAAATTATCAAAAATAAATTCCAAAAAATAGAGTATATAGATACTGTAGATTATTTACTAGAAAAAAGAATAAACTTTATTTCCGAAAAAAATAATATAGACTTAAATAAACACGAATCTTTATTGTTTATGAACTCTAATATTAATTTAGATCCTTTTTTTAAAAAAACTAAAAAAAAATTTTTTCAAACAACCTTCTACATTCAGCAAAGAAAAAATCATAATATATTAATCGATAACAATCAAAATCCCGAAGGGGGACAATGGTCTTATGATGCATTAAATAGGGAAAAATATCCTAAAGAAAAAGAACCTCCCAAAATAAGTTTAAATTCTAAAAACTCTTTACATACAGATGCTGAAAAATATGTAAACCAGAGTTTTAAAGCTAATTATGGAAATCTTAACTCTGAATTCTTTTATCCTAACACGCATTCAAGTGCTGAAAAATGGTTTGATGATTTTTTGAAAAACAGATTAGACAACTTTGGAAAATATGAAGATGCAATTGTTGAAAATGAGCTCATATTAAATCATAGTTTACTGAGTCCACTTATGAATGTGGGTTTAATATCTCCCAATCATGTAATTAACAAAGCTATTAGTTACACTAAAAAAAACAATATACCCTTAAATTCAATTGAGGGGTTTGTAAGACAAATAATTGGATGGAGAGAATTTATTAGGGGAATATATGTTTCAAAAGGATCTGAGGAAAGGACTAAAAACTTTTGGGGTTTTTCTAAGAAAATTCCAAATAGTTTCTATACTGGTGAAACAGGAATTACGCCAATTGATTCTGTCATCAAAAAAATTAATGATTATGCATATTGCCATCATATAGAGAGACTCATGGTTTTAGGCAATTTTATGTTATTATGCGAATTTGATCCTGATGATGTTTATAAATGGTTCATGGAAATGTTTATAGATTCTTATGATTGGGTAATGGTGCCCAACGTTTATGGAATGAGCCAATTTAGTGATGGTGGTTTAATGTCAACCAAGCCCTATATATCAAGTAGTAATTACCTATTTAAAATGAGTAATTATAATAAAAAAGATAAGTGGATAAAAATATGGGATAGTTTGTTTTGGAGATTTATGGATCTACATAGAACCTTTTTTATTAAAAATCCAAGAATGAGGATGCTTGTTAATACATATGATAAAATGCAAAATGAGAAAAAAACTGAAATGAGAATAATTGCTGAAAAGTATTTAAAAAGTTTAGAATAAACATGAAAAAATTTACTGAAAAAGAAATTGACAGAATTATAGAAATGGCATGGGAAGACAGAACCCCTTTCGAGGCTATATACATTCAGTTTAATTTATCTGAAAAAAAGCTAATTGAACTAATGAGAAAAACTCTCAAGCTAAAGAGCTTTAAAATGTGGAGATCAAGAGTTAAGGGAAATAAAATTAAGAACTCGCCAATAAAATCTTCAAATTCAATGAGATTTAAATCTAAGCAACAAAAGATCATATCAAATAACAAAATCTCTAAAAAGTGATTATTTTCTATTTAAATTATTTAATTTTGATTTTCTTTTAAAAAATGGAGATACTTAAAAAAATCAGGTATTACATTGTTGCTGTTTTGATTATTGTTTTCTTTTCACCAACATTAATCCAGACTTCATTTTTTTTCAAAAATCATACTCATAAAATTTGTGAAATTTCAGATACACACATGCATGAAGAAATTGATTCATGTGATTTATGTGATTTCACTTTTACAAAAAAACATTATTTAAATAACAAAAATTTACTTGATAAGATCATATATATTTATAAGTCTTATCACTTTAGTTTTAAATTACTTTCATCATATTTTATTAATTTTTTTGATTCGCGAGCCCCTCCAATTTTCTAAACTTACACTAATCCGAACTAATCAATTTAACAATTAATAAAAATTAAAAATCATGAAAAAATATATATTTTATGCCCTTTTGGCATTACCCTTAATAATTGTATCATGTTCAAAAGATGAAGATGATACCCCGGAACCAGTTAATGAAGAAGAAGTAATAACAACTATGACTGTTACATTAACCCCTAAAGAAGGATCGGGAACAATAACTCTTCAAACAAAAGATCTTGATGGAGATGGTCCAAATACTCCTGAAGTGTCAGTTTCTGGAAGTTTACAAAATGGTGTTTTCTATACTGGAAGTGTTGTATTCCTAAATGAAACTGAGACTCCTGCCGAAAACATTACTGAAGAAGTAGAAGAAGAAGCTGATGAACACCAATTCTTTGTTACTCCAGGAGGTGGAATCGCAGACATTATTGGAATAGAATACTTAAATAATGATTCCAATGGATATCCTCTTGGAACACAATTCGAATTAAATACACGTGGTGCTGGTAATGGAACGCTTACATTTACATTAAGACATGAGCCTAAAAAGCCAAACACAGGACCTAGTGATGCAGGTGGAGAAACCGATATTGAAGCCTCATTCAATGTTACTATAGAATAATACTGAATTAAATTATTAACATTAAATTAGAGATGGATTATAATCCATCTCTAGTTTTTTATAAAAATGATTAAAAAATTCATTTTATTTTTTTTTCTGTCAAATCTAATTGCATATTCTCAAAATTGTAATAATATTTTTTCTGGGAAAGTAATAGACTTTCACGATGGTTCTCCTCTTATTGGTGCAACAATAGTTTCAAATGATGTTGATATTTTCGTTCAAACAGATCTTGAGGGAAATTTTATTATTTCAAACCTTTGTAAAAAAACCTATGTTTTTAAAGTCTCACATCCTTCATGTAAAGAAATAGCATATACAATTAAAATTGATGGGGATACAACTAAAAAATTAAGATTAGAACATCATATTGAACAATTAAATGAAGTTTCTATTTATGGAGAGTTTAATGATAAAAATTCTAAAACTTTTATAGAGAATAAAATTTCAACTGAAACTATAGATAATTATAGTAATAATACATTAGGCGATTTGCTAAATAATTTACCTGGAATTTCTACATATAAAACTGGAAACACAATTGTAAAACCAATAATAAATGGATTACATAGCAGTAGAATTATATTGATCAACAATGGTGTAAGAATGGAGGATCAAGATTGGGGTATAGAGCATGCTCCAAATATTGACATCAACTCAATAGAAAATATTAAATTAATAAAAGGGGCAGGCTTATTACAATATGGAGGAAGTGCCCTTGGGGGAATTATTATAGCAGAACCCTTGAGAATTGATGTAAAAGATAGTATTTATGGAAAAACTCTTCTTTCAGCTTCAACAAACGGTAAAGGTTCGAATGTGTCTTCTAGGTTAACAAAAACTTATTCTAACGGATGGTTCGCTTCAGCTCAAATAAGTTATAAATATTATGGGGATTTTAATACGGCTAAATATGTTTTAAGCAATACAGGGACAAGAGAGAAAAATGCTTCTTTTCGATTTGGGTTCAATAAGTTTGGTCATGGTTTAGAATTGTATTATTCAAGTTTTAACAATGAAACAGGTATCTTGAGAGCATCACATGCTCATAGTTCTCAAGATATAATAAGAGCTATTAATAGTTCAAACCCTTTAATAATTAATGATTTTACATATAACATTAATGCACCTAAACAAAAGTTTTCTCACTACTTATTAAAATTAAAAGGATTTAAATGGTTTAATGGTTTTGGAAAATTAAATTTTCAATATGATTTTCAAAGAAACAAACGCTTTGAATATGATATAAGAAGAGGTTCAGATAAATATAAACCATCAACTGATCTAAAACTTGAAACTCATTCTATTAAATTTGATTTATTATCAAGTTTAAATGATAATTTTAAACTTAAATCTGGTGTTTCAGGAAGATATCAAAATAACTTTCCTGATCCTGATACTGGAGTTCGAAGAATAATTCCTGATTATGATAAATTTGATTTTGCAATTTATACTATTCTAAACTATTATTTAAGTAAACAATTTCTATTAGAAGCAGGAGGGCGATTTGACTATTCATACATGGATGTATTCAAATTCTATAAAACTTCTTTATGGAATTCAAGAGATTACAATAAACTTTTTAGCAACATAATAGTTAATGAATTTGAAAATCAAATATTAACAAACTCTAAACTTAACTTCAAAAATTTTTCAGCGACAATCGGAGTGAATTATAATTTTAGAAATGATAATAATATATTATTCAATTATGCTGTTGCTTCAAGAATACCTAATCCTGCAGAATTATATAGTGAAGGTCTCCATCACTCAGCAGCTAGAATTGAGCTTGGAGATTTAAGGTTTAATTCAGAGCTAGGACATAAATTAACATTTACTTATCTCAAGAACAAGGAAAATTTAAAATTTTCAATAAATCCATTTGTTAATTTTATAAAAGACTTTATATTAATTGAACCTACAAAAATTGAGCAAACAATAAGAGGTAGTTTTCAAGTTTGGGAATATAAACAAACAAATGCTCGTTTAGCAGGAATAGATGTTGATCTAGCATATATTTTAAATCAATATTTCAGTTTTAATAATCAATCATCACTTGTTAAAGGTTATGATCTTTTAAAAAATGGACCCTTAATAAATTTACCTCCCGTAAACACAAAAAATGAAATAGTTTACAATAATTTAAAATTAAATAATCTTAAAATAACACTTCAAAGCGAATATGTTTTTCGTCAAAATGAATATCCAAATAATGATTTTGAAGTATATGTCCCTCTATCAGAAACCTTTGAATTAGTTAATATAAGTGACCCTCCAGAAGCTTACCATTTATTAAACTTTAATTCTAGTGTAGATTTTAGTGTTTTTAATAAATCGAAATTAAACCTAACTTTTAGAGTTAATAATTTATTAAATGTTTCCTATAAAAATTATTTAAATCGTCTTAGATATTACTCTCATGAATTAGGAAGAAATTTTATACTAAACCTTAAATTAAATTATTAATTTCAAAACATGGTTAAACAATTTGAAATAAAAATTCCTCCTCATAAAAGAGGCTTTCATCTAATAAGTAACTATATTTTTGACAAACTACCTAATTTAACTGGCATAGTTCATGTTTTTATAAAACACACTTCTGCAAGCCTTACAATTAATGAAAATGCAGATTACACCGTTAGAGAAGATTTTGAAACTCATTTTAATAAAATGGTTCCAGAATCCGCAAATTATTTCAAGCATACAATTGAAGGTCCCGATGATATGACTTCACATATAAAAAGCAGCATTTTAGGATCATCCGTATCATTTCCAATAAAAAACGGAACTCCACAACTTGGTATTTGGCAAGGAATATTTTTATGTGAACATCGAAATAATGGAGGTTCTAGAAGTATTATTATAACTGTTTATGGAGAAGATTAAGTCTTAATTATATTCTTTTAAAAATTTCAATTGATTTTCAATTATAATATCCCAATCTAAAGCATGTCCAGCTCCATCTAATACAATTGTTTTTTTGTCCTTCTCAGGCGTTCCAATTAACTTATTCCATGGAACAAATGAATCTTCATATTCAAATATACCATCTAAAGTTCCAACAATATGTAAAATTGGCATCTTGACCCTTCTTAAATAAATATGTGGCTCAATTTCTTTTTTACTTCTTTGAAGCATTAAACCTCCAGCAAAAACTGTAGCGCTTTTGACTCTATCATCAATTGCAAGTAAATAATTTGATGAAACTGAACCCCAGCTGTAACCAGTATATGAAAGTTTAGAAAAATCAAAATCTTCTCTTGACTCAATATAATCAATAACTCTTCTATAATCTTTACCAATTTTAATAATACTCTCTTTGTATTCATCTGATTCATTTGGCCACCAAGTTTGAATTGTTTTTTTTCTTGAATATGTAGAATGGTAAGCTGGCATAATTAAAACGTAGCCTTCATCAATTAAATGTTTATAATTAATTCCTGAACCTTCTAACCAACTATAGTATTTTATAAACCCATCATCATTTTTTGAGCCAATGCCACCTGCAGTAGGAAATTCAATTATGGGTTTTAAATTACCTTTAAAATTTTCAGAATAAGCTATATATCCATACAGCTTCTCATCAGTCTTATAAGGAGGCTTCATTTCAAACTTTTCTAAAATATATCCTTTATTTTCATGTTTAATGTTTATCAAGTTTACTTCTAAAGGATATGGCTTATAATCAAATTGAGATTTATAATATTCAAAAACTTCTTCACTCACGTCTTCCTCTATATCAAAATCTCTTTCAACATAGCTTATTTTAATTTCATCTTGACTGTAATCATTTGAAAATTGTTTAACAAGTCTAAAACCGTTGCCTTTACTCCTATCAAATGGAGAAAGACTATAGAAGCTATTAAAAGTATAGCTATTATCCATATATGCTCCTCCAAGAATTCCATATTTATCTTCTCCATGAGGATTAGTTACCCATTCTCTTACGTTACCTGCTATATTTGGCAATAATTTTTTTTCATTGGAATAATTAACCTCATTTAACATATTACTATTGTAATTTGATAATTTCACTGCAGGTATATCCATTATAAAACCAGATAGACTAGCAGAATGAAGCCATTGAAAAACATTAGGTAATTTCAAACCTTTATACTTAGCATAAGCTCTTGCTTCAAACCAAGAAATGTTAGTTACAGGAAAATTGTCTTCACCTTTAGGATACTGACCATATCTCCAATTCCCAGGTCCAAATCTTCCAAATTTATCTGTAAATCTTTTAATGGTATTTTTGTAAGTATAATTTTCTCCATCTATTTTAATTGGAAAATCCCAATAATCTTCATTATCATAACCCCCTTCATCAATAAATTTTTTAAATTCAGAATTAGACACTTCATATTTTGAAACTCCAAATGCTGACCAAGAATTATTGTCTCCAAAATAAAATCCAGGAAAAAACATTAATTGATTATTTCCTGCAGATTTTAAAACAAAGTTTTTAGGTAATTTTTTAAGCAAACTTATTTCAAAAAGTCCTGATTGTTCAACTTCTCCTACATGTTCAATATCACCATTAATTAATTTGACAATAAAACTCTTTTCCCTAGGCCATAAATTTGGCACACTAATACTATCGATAGGAGCTTTTCCTATATATGACCAAACTGAATCTCTTAAAAACCGAACATATACATCTGTATTTTCTAAATCACTATCAACATTGACAGTCCATGAAGTCTTTTTGAGAAAACTTTTTAAAATTTGATTTTCTGGATATGTTTTTAATAGATCAATTGAATTTTTAAAAACGTAGTAAGTGTCACCATTATCATAGGCTTTTGAAATTTTAGGCAAAAGGTCATCTAATAGTAAATCCTTAGAACTAGATTTTCTAAAAAAATAAACAAAAAGTAATAATAAAAGAGAAGTTAAAACAACGTTGCCAATTTTTATAAATCTTGATTTTTTTGTTTTAGCTGGAGAAATATTTTTAATTACACCCTTAGCTGATATAAATAAAATTATAATTGATAAAAGAAAAGCAATTAATAAAATTATAAGTATATAATTAAAGTATTTATTATCTATAGAATACTTTGTAAAAATCCAATCAACTCCCTGAAGAAATGTAAAGCCAAATGCTAAAAACCCACCTATAAACTTAAAAAATCTGTTTGAACCCAAAATTTGAATTATGGTTAATACTCAAATATAATATTTTAATAACTGCCCATCAAAACATAAACTGATATTGTAATTACACACAATGATATAGACATAGGCTTAGTATATTTCCATTGAACTAAATCATCAATATTTAATTCACTGAATTTGAATTTCCCATCAGATGGATAAAAATGAGAAACTAAAAACATTGTGGCAATATTTAATATAAACTCAATTCCCCATATATGAACAAAATGAATGTCTGTTTTTAATATAAAAGAAGTTGTAATATAAAAGGTTAAACCAACAAACAAGGAAGCTTTGGCTCCCATAGCTGATATTTTTTTTAGAAAAAATCCTGCAATCATTATTGATCCTATTGGAATAAAAAAGATGCCGTTTAATTGTTGTAATAATTGATATAATCCATCTGGTGCATTTGCTACAAAAGGAGCAACAAGAATTGAGAAAATGGCCAAAATGGTTGAAGTTAACTTACCAATCTTTACTAATTTGTTATCACTAGAGTTTTTATTAAAATATCCTTTATATATATCTAAACTAAATATTGTTGCTGCACTATTTAAAACACTATTAAAAGTACTCAAAACAGCACCCATTACAATGGCAGCAAAAACACCTACTAAACTCAAAGGAAGAACCTTTTTTATTAATTCAGGATAAATCATATCCTGGTTTTCATAAAGAGAATCTCCATAATAATAAAAACCTATAACACCAGGCAGAATAATAATTGTAGGGACTAAGATTTTAAGAACTCCTGTATATAACAAACCTTTTTGAGCTTCAACTAAATTTTTAGCTCCTAATGCTCTTTGAATAATAGTTTGATTCATTGCCCAAAAATAAAGTTGATTTATTATTAAGCCCGTAAATAATACTTCAAAGGGCATGACTGAGTCTTTAGCACCAACTACATTAAATTTTTCAGGGCTATTTTGATAAACTTTAGAAAGTCCATCAAATAAGCTTCCATCTCCAATAGCATAAAGTGCTAAAAAAGGAATTGCTAAACCACCTAAAAGAAGACCATAGCCATTAATAGTATCAGAGACAGCAACAGCTTTTAATCCTCCAAAAATGGCATATATAGATCCAATTATACCAATTGTAATAACTGTAATCCATAAACCTTCAGTTTGGTTTACACCTAAAACTTCTGAAATATTAAAAATACTCTCTAAGTTTATAGCTCCGGTATAAAGAACAATTGGTAATAATGTTACCACAAATGAAATGATCAAAAAGAAGGCCACTAATACCCTTGTTGTTTTATCAAATCTTTTTTCTAAGAATTCAGGAATTGTTGTAAGGCCCATTTTTAAATATCGAGGGACAAAATAAATTGCAGCAATCACTAATGCTAAAGCAGAAGTTACTTCCCAAGCAATAATTATAAAACCATTTTTATATGAAGAACCATTCATTCCAATAAGATGCTCAGTAGAAATATTAGTTAATAGCATGGAGCCTGCTATAACTATTCCCGTTAAACTTCTCCCTCCCAAAAAATAACCTTCAGATGAAGTGAGTCTTTCCTTTCTTAGTTTTATATAAGAATAGACTGCAACAAATAATATAAAACCAATAAAAGTCAAGGCTGTTTGCATAATCAATTAACTAGGCTTAATGTAGTTTTTTTGTTGTTTTTTTCCTTTTTCATATTCTACTCTAACCTTTTGAACTTTTTTTGATTTAGAAACCTCAGGAATAGGAACTTCCCACCATGAATATGCATATCCATCCATTTTTCTGTCTCTTATTGTGTCAACATATACTACTGTTGTGGTATCATTATTTTTTGCTTTTTTTAATGCATTAGAAAATTCTTTAATCCCCTTTGGTTTGTATACAATAGCACCTAAACTTTCTGCATTTTTAGCTAAATCAACTGGTAAAAAATCTCCATCTAATTGTCCTGTTTTAGGGTTTCTATATTTAAAATGTGTTCCAAAACCTTCACCACCAACTGAATTAGAAAGACCACCAATACTAGCATAACCCTCATTATTAATTAAAATAATTGTTATTTTATAGCCTTCTTGTATTGTAGTAATTATATCTGAGGGTAACATTAAGTAACTAGCATCTCCACAAATCACATAAACCTCTCTATCTGTATCAGCCATTTTAACTCCTAACCCCCCTGGAATTTCATAACCCATACAAGAGTTCCCATATTCTAGATGAAATCCTTTTGAGTTTTTAGTTCTCCATAATTTGTGTAAATCGCCAGGGGCGCTTCCAGCAGCACAAACTATTACATCATTGTCATCTATAAATTCATTTAAAGCTCCAATATATTCAGATTGTACAGGATTATTCTCATCAACAGTTTTGTATACCTCGTCAACAATTTTATCCCATTCGATACAATGTTTTTTTACTTTATCTAAATAATCATTACTTGTGTTGTATTCCTTTAAATTATTATTTAAAAGATTAATTGTTTTTTTAGCATCTCCCTGAAGAGGAATAGCACTTTGTTTAAAAGCATCAAATTCTTTTACATTAATATTTATAAATTTTACGTCTGGATTTTGCCAAGCTGTTTTAGAAGCAGACATAAAATCACCATAACGTGTTCCAATTCCAATAACTAAATCAGCATCTTTAGCTATCAAATTTGCTCCCTTTGTACCAGTGGCACCTAATGCTCCCAAATTCAATGGATGTTTATAATGCATAGAGCCTTTTCCAGCAAAAGTTTCTGCAACAGGGATTCCTGTATTTTCAACTAAATCTTTTAATTCGTCTTCAGCTTCAGAATAAATCACGCCTCCTCCAGCTACAATCATTGGTTTTTTTGATTTTTTAATAATATCTATAGATTTCTTTAATAAAAAATTATCTGGAGTCATTCTTGGAATATACCAAACTCTTTTTTCAAAGAATTCATTAGGGAAATCATAAGCTTCGGCTTGAACATCATGTGGCATAGCAATTGTAACAGTTCCTGTTTCAGATGGAGAAGTTAACACTCTCATTGCCTCTAATAATGAAGATATTAATTGTTCAGGACGATTTATTCGATCCCAATATTTTGAAATTGGCTTAAAACAGTCATTAGCCGACATATCCTGAGTAAATGAATGTTCTGTTTGTTGTAATAATGGTGATGCTGATCGTTTTGAAAAAAAATCTCCAGGAATCAATAAAACAGGTATTCTGTTAATTGTTGCTGATGCTGCTGCAGTAATCATATTTGTAGCACCAGGACCAATAGATGTTGTGCATACAAATGTTTGCATTCTATTCTTCATTTTTGCATAAGCAGCTGCAGTATGAACCATAGCTTGTTCATTTCTGGTTTGATAATATTTAAAATCTAAATTTTCTTTTAAAGCTTCACCTAAACCAACAACATTACCGTGACCAAAAATTCCAAAACATCCAGCAAAAAATTTGTTTTCAATATTATCTCTTCTAACATATTGATTTTTTAAAAACTCAATAGTTGCTTGTGCTACAGTTAATTTTTTAGTCATAATTTATTTTATTTATTCAAATATATCTATTCTGTTTATAAATCAATCTTATGGCATAATATCCTTTATCTCAACTATCCCTTTAGTTTTAAATGACTCTGTCATTGCACAAGTGACAATTGTAGCTTTTGTTGCATTTTCAAGGTTGCATTCAGGCTGTTTCCCTTCCAAAACAGAATTAACAAAATCCTGAACTTGAATTAAAAAAGAATCTTTAAAACGATCATAGAAAGTTTCGTTACACTCATTTCTAACTCCATGCTTATCCGAAATTTGTACACGATTTTTTGATGGAGGATTACCAATTGTCAGTTTACCCTCAGTGCCAATTATTTCTGTAAAAGTATCATGACCATAAGATGATGTTCTTGAAGCTCCTAATAAAGCCATTGATCCATCTTCAAACTCACAAAAAACAAAGGTGTTGTCTGCATCACCTAAATCTCCGAACTCTTTAAATCTATATGCACCTCCTTGAGACCAGAGTCTTTTAACTTCACTTCCAATATACCACCTAGCTAAATCAACATCATGAACATTGAAATCATGAAAAACACCTCCACTAGTTTTAACAAAACTTACCTGAAACGGTGCCCAAATATCTTTATCAACAGTTTGTGATCTAACAAAAAAAGGTTTCCCTACTTTATTTTCAATAATTGTTTTTTTTGCATCGACATAACTGGGATCATATCTCCTATTGAACCCAATCATAACAATTAAATTTGAATATTTTTTTGCTTCCTCCTCTACTTTCAAACAGTTTTCTATGTCAATTGACAAAGGTTTTTCACAAAAAACATGTAATCCAGACTGCATAGCTTTTATAATGTGTTCAGCATGAGAATTAGTTGAAGTAATTATTACAACAGCATCCATATTTGGATGCTCTAACATACTTTCATAATTTGAATATGTGTCACTTACTTCTAATTCTTTTTTTGCATAGGCTAATTCTTCTTCTACTAAACTACATACAGCAACTAAATTTGCATTTGGAATTTTAAATTGAATATTTTTTCCATACTCCTTTCCCAACCTTCCAAGTCCAGCAAGACCAATATTTAACTTTTTCATTCGCTTTATTACTTAAAATTTTTGATCATATCTTTTATCCCAGGAATCACCTCTAATTGATAAGCATGTGAAGGTTGAAAGAATTGCACAAGGGAACGATGATTTTTTCCAACAATAATGGTAAAATAATACATTTGATAGCCAGGAGCAGCAACTGATGGATGATATCCTTTATCAATTAAAATAGTACTTTTATCTTTTACATGGTATATAGGGCCATAACTTTCATCATTAGGATATAAAAATTGTGCGCCAAAGCCATTAGATGGATTAAATCTAAATTGATACACTTCTTCAAATTTTGTCTCTTTTGGGAGTCTATCAGTATCATGTTTATGAGGAGGAAATCCTGACCAACCTCCTGCACCCACAGTAAAGAGTTCACTAACTAATAACCTACCAGAACGACCTTCTCCATTTTTACCTAAAATATGATAAATTTTTCTATGTGTTTTAGTTTCATCACTACCATATTGAACTTTTTGAACCTCATTTTGATCAATTTTAAATGAAGAATATTTTTTTTTTATTTTACCTCCTGCTATATATATTTCAGCACCACTATCACTTTTAGCATTAAAACTTACGTTACTTTCTTTTCCTGCATAAACTCCTTCAGGCTTACCCTCCCACAAACTAAGTCTTTTGCCAATATTTGAAAATTTTTCATTATCAACAATAACATCTATAACTCCTGATACAACAGCTATAATAGTTTCATGGTCTTTAAGTAAATAACTATAAGATTCTCCTTTATTTAATTTTATATGATTAAAATAAACAAGAGGGACTATATTATTATCTATATCAACTATAGGTTTATTTTTATTATCATAAGCCTCAATATGATGCATCATATTAAAAATTTAATTCTTTAGTAAGATATTCATATCCTTTCTTTGCGTATTCAAAAGGATTTGCTTTATATGGATCTTGTTCAGCTTCAACAACTAACCACCCTTTATAATTACTTTCATGAACCGCTTTTGCGATAGGCTTCATATCTAAATCTCCATCTCCAGGAACTGTAAACATTCCTAATTTAACTCCTTCTAAAAAACTTAATTTTTCATTAAATACCTTTTCTTTTATTAACTCTCTGACATCTTTAAAATGTATATGAGAGGTTCTGACTATATACTTTTGAATCGCAATTAAAGGGCTATCTCCTGCCATGTAGAAGTGACCACAATCATAATTTAGATTTACATATTTATCATTTGTTTCATTTAACAACCTGTCTACTTCTGACATTGTTTCTACCATAGTACCCATATGATGGTGATAAGATAATTTAATACCAAATTCATTAAGGGAAATTTTACCTAATTCATTTAATCCTTCAGTTAATTTTCTCCAATTTTCTTTACTTCCAGGCTTTCTATTTGAAAGAGGGATATTATATTGTCCGTGAATAGAATTTCCTACCTCAGCACCACCAATAACTTTTGCATCAAAAAAATTTAAAAAATCAATCTGATTAATGAAATTGTCTTTTACTTCCTTGAAAGTCTTAGTTGAAAATTCATAACTAAACCATTGGTTACATATGGTTATTCCTCTTGAATTTAACTTTTCTTTTAAAAGAAATCTGTCATTAACAGGATATTTAGTTCCAACTTCACAACCTTTGTAACCAGCAAGCGCCATTTCGCTTATACATTGTTCAAAAGAAATATCTCCTCCAAGTTCAGGCATGTCGTCATTTGTCCAATTAATAGGAGCAATTCCTAATTTTATCATCTTTAATTAAGCAATTACTAGTTATAAGGTTTTACAATCTTAAATATAACACCCCTGAATCAAATATAAATTATTTTATATTTGTTTTAATCATAAACTTTCTAATTCATGAAATGTAAATTATTTTTTTCATTCTTATTCATATCAATTTCAATATCAGCTCAAAATAATATTGAAATAAATTTGAGTAAAAAACAGCTCAGAGAAATAAAAAAAATTGAAAAATTTAAACTAATGGGATTAAATAATTACGGAATAGATGTTAATGCAAATGATTGGGAATCAGCCCTCCGATATTATCTAATTGGTAAAACTGTTTCAAACAATAATGGAATTCCTATTTTAGTTCCAATCTCAACTTTTGGAAATAAATACCTAATAGAAGAAAAAATTTTAGCGGATCTCCTATTAGAAACTATAAAAATACAAATATAGATTTTAGAGAACCTTTATGGGTTATCGATAGTGTTCCAATTGGTAATTCTGCACCAAAAGGGGTTCAATCTTTATCAAGAAACATTATAAGTGTAAATGTTTTGAAGCATTCTAAAGCCACTAAATATGAATCTAGAGGAGCATTCGGTGTTATTGAAATAATAACCAAGTAAAAATAGTTTGCTTTACACTTCTTTTTATCTCTTTGTGTATATTTGTGATTATTATTATTTACTTTTAAACCATCCCCAATATGAGTATCTTTTAAAACGAGTCTAATTAACTTTAGGGGATTTAAAAGTTTTTAACAAAACCGTAGACGTAAAAATAAACCCCTAGCATTGACAGGGGTTTACAGAGATAGTTGCGGAGAGACTGGGATTCGAACCCAGGCAACGCTTTCACGTTGACAGATTAGCAATCTGCTCCATTACCACTCTGGCACCTCTCCTATTAAAATTAATCGATCAAAAATAGAGGTTAGTTTAAAACTAAACAATCATTTTTACAAATTATTCTGGATATTCAATTCTAAGTTGATATATATTAACTAACTTTTTAAATAAAACATTTTTAACTATTTCAATTTCCTTTAAAGTAATGTTAGATGAATCAAATTGATTTTCATTCATTTTATCAGACACAATCTTATTAACAAAATCTTCTAATTGCTCAGCGCTAGGGGTTTTTAAACTTTTCGATGCTGCCTCAACAGAATCTGCCATCATTAATATAGCTGTCTCTTTGGAAAAAGGTTTAGGCCCTGGATACTGAAAATCTTCTTTTAAATAATTATCATTTTTCAACTCTTCATTTTTTTTATAAAAGTAATAAACCAATGATGTTCCATGATGTGTTTTAATAAAATCTATAACTCTTTCAGGTAAATTATTTTTTTTCGCTATTATTACCCCATCTTCAACATGATCAATTATGAGTTTAGTGCTATTTATCGGGGAAAGGTCTTCATGAACAGATTTATTACCACTAAGGTTTTCTGTGTAATAATTTGGGTGTTTTAATTTTCCTATGTCATGATATAGTGCTCCTACTCTAATTAATAATGTATTTGCATTTATTTCGTTAGCGGCAGCTTCTGCTAAATTTGCTACCTGCAATGAATGGTAAAATGTTCCAGGGGCTTTATCTGATAGTTCCTTCAATAGAGGAGAATTAGTATCAGTTAACTCTAGTAAAGAAACATCTGAAACTAAACCAAATACTTTTTCATAAATATAAATTAATGGAAGAACAAAAAGTATAAATAATCCATTTAAAATAAATAGTCCAACAACAATTAACTCTAATCCCTTAAAATTTCCTTCTTGAATAACAGAAAAAGAAAAATAAGCCAAAAAATAAACTAAAAGAATTTGCGATACTGCTATAAAAATATTTGCTCTTCTATAAAACTGAGTTATAGATTGGGTTGCAATAATTCCTGCTATCATTTGTAAGAAAATAAACTCAAAACTGTTTGGAACGATAAAACCTATCGATAAAACAATTATAAGATGAATAAACAAAGCTAGCCTAGTATCAAAGAAAACCTTAATAACTAATGGGGTGATACATATAGGAGCTGCATAGATAAACTTTGGATTATATTCTAAAATCATTGTAGATAAAACAACCATTAATAAAATATTGAAAAAAATAAAAGTTAATTTTCTATTATCATTATAAATATCTAGCCTGTATTTATTTAGAAACATAATTAAAAGAAAGAAAATTAAAAACATTAAAATGGAATACCCAAAAACAATTGAATTTGAAGAACTTGAATCTATTTCTCTTTGAAGAAATTCCATTCTTAAAGAATTTAGAATATTAATTTGTTCATCATCAACAACCTCTCCTTGAGCAATAATTAATTCTCCTTTTCTAATAACCCCTCTTGATAAGGAAATTTGATCTAACAAGCTTTTCTGTGCTTGAAGATTAAACTTTTCATCATAAAAAACATTAGGAACAATTAGATCAAAAAATAAATCATTATAGGATTCTTTATACTTTATATATGGATTTAATTCTATTTTCTTGGTTAAATAATCGAATAAACTTGATGGATCAAATAATTGCTCTATTGAAATTGGGATTTCAATATTATCATCTATTAGAAATATTTGGTTAATATCTGGCTTCAACTCATTTGAAGATATAACTCCATAATTGTATATATCTTCTAAAATAGACTTGCCATAGAGAAAAAGACTATCATATAGCTTTTCATTTTTTAAATTAGAAAAATATTCATTTATTTTCGTATTGTAGTCTTCAAAAATTTTTGTTTTAATCGTATTATCTATTCTGTAGTATGGATTAAAACTTTCAAGTATATTTTGTTTATCATCATTTAATTCTTTATCCGATTTTAAAATAGAGAAATCAAAAGGGGCAAAATATGTAGCGTATTGCCATACTTTACCCTTTTGAAATTCATACTTAAATTTACCCTCCCTTGGAAATAAATAAACTATAATAAAAGAACTTAGAAAAATCAGAAAGATTTTGTAAGCAATAGATTTGTGTTTAATAAAAAAATTAAAAATTTTAACCACTTCTAAATAATTAGTTCAAATCTAATAAATCTTATTATACAATTCTAAGATTCAACATAGGTGTAAAAAATTATAGATTGAAATTGTTATTTTTGTTTAAGCTAATTTTATGACTTTATTTACTTATAATGTTTGGTATTTGTAATTTAAGTAGCATTCCTGTAAGAAAAAATGGAGATGATAAAAGTGAAATGATTTCTCAACTTCTCTATGGTGATCTATATGAAGTGATTGAAAAAAAAGAGAAATGGATTTTAATAAAAATTAATTTTGATGACTATAAAGGATGGATTGATTTTAAACAATTTTCAGAAATCGAATCAGAAAATCACTTTAATGAACTTATACAAAATAAAGCTTACTCTTTAGACCTTATAAATTTCGTTGAGACTTATAATAAAGAATTAATCCCTATTTTATTAGGTAGTAACATAGGAGTATCTGAGTATATAAAACATACTTTTGATGGTGAATTTTCAAACAAAATTAGAAACAGAAAACAATTAATTGAAACTGCAAAACTTTATTTGAATGCTCCTTATTTATGGGGAGGAAAAACTCCTTTTGGAATTGATTGTTCAGGTTTATCTCAAATGGTTTATAAAATTAATGGTTATAAAATTCCAAGGGATGCTAAAGATCAAGTTAATTTTGGAGAAGACCTAGGTTTTATTGAAGAAAGTAAAGAAGGAGATTTGGCTTTCTTTGATAATGATGAAGGAGAAATAATTCATGTAGGAATATTATTAAAAAACAACTACATAATCCATGCCAGCGGATATGTTAAAATTGATAGAATCGATCAAACTGGAATTTATGATTTAAACAAAAAAAAACATACTCATAAATTAAGAACAATAAAAAATATAATTGATAATATTTAATCTATCATTTTCTTCATTTCCATAAAACCCTGATTATCTCCAAGAGTTCCATAAATATTCATTAAAGTTCTAATAGCTTCTTCATCTTTATTAAGTGCAATTAATTTTTTTAGAATTGGAACACATTCTCTATATAAATCCTCTCTCTTCTTTTTTAAAACATCATATTTAGCGTTATCTGCTCTTGAAGTTCCTAATGAATTCATTTTATCAACTATTTCTGGTTCTTCTTCTAAAATAAGAGCAACTAAATTTAGATAAGCTGATTCATAAGAGGGATTTATTTCAATAGCTTTTTCGTAATACATTCTTGCATCTTCAACATTTCCCTGATCAGCATTTACAACACCTAGATTAAAAAATAAAATATGATCGTTAGGTTTTAATCTAATAGCTTCAATCATAAGTTCTTTAAACTTTTCCATTTCATCAAGATCTATATACAAATTCGCTTCAACCAAAATTAAATTTACATCATCAGGATTTGTTTTTCTAGCTTCTGATACGGCCCTCATTGCATCATCTTTCATTCCTAATTGATTATAAATTAAAGCAATATTCTTAACTATTTCAGGAAACTTTGATTCAGTATCTTCTTTTATAAATTGATCGTATTCTTTTGGTAATTTTTTAAATAATTCATATTGAACTTCGTCAACCTCAAGCTTTTCCCCAGTATCAATTTTTGTTACAAAATATTTAGTAACTATACCTTGATAATTTAACTCTTTCAATTCTAAATAAAATTTTAATGCAGTCTCCCAATTTCCAGCGTTTACTGAACTTGATGCTGCATAATATAAATAATCTTCTGCATTTTTGTCTATTGTGTAAGCTAAATAAAGTTTTTTTGAAGCATCAGTATAACTTTCTTGTTGATTATCTTTAATTGCACTATTAACAATATCTGAAGACAACAATTGTAATTCATTAGATACATCTTCTGCTAAATTTTTAACAAACTCAATCGATTTAAGCTTTTGATATGATTCTTCAAAACTTTCCTTTGATCTTAAAATTTTTGCTAACAATAAGGTGTAATTATTAAAAACTTTAATTTCAGCATTTTCAAGAAGGTCCTTATTTGAATTTATAATTTCATATGCGCCATCAATATCTCCTGCATTAAATTTTTTGTTTGCATTTCTTAGTTCTTTCTTTTGAGAAAAAGAAAAAGAAAAAATTAAACATGTAATTAATAAAATATATTTTTTCATTTTTTATTTATTTAAATTATTATTCTATTAAAGTATCATCGGTAACTTCGATATCATTAACATCTTCTACATCTTCATCGTCTTTCATAACTTTAGCTACAGCAGCTATGCTATCATCATCTTTCAAATTAATCAATTTAACTCCTTGAGTTGCTCTTCCCATTACTCTTAAAGTTGCAACTTCTAATCTTATGGCTATTCCCGATTTATTAATAATCATTAAATCATCTTGATCTGTAACGCTTTTTAATGTTACTAACTTACCAGTTTTTTCAGTTATAGAGATAGTTTTAACTCCTTTTCCTCCTCTGTTTGTTATCCTATAATTATCCAAACTAGATCTTTTGCCATAACCATTTTCAGATACAACCAAAATATTTGCATCAAAATCATTAACACTAACCATTCCAACAACTTCATCATTATCATTAGCCAATCTAATACCCCTGACTCCAGAAGCTCCTCTTCCCATGGGTCTTGTTTTACTTTCTTCAAATCTAATAGCTTTTCCAGATTTAACAGCTATTAAAATTTGACTGGTTCCGTTAGTAAGTTTTGCCTCTAATAACTCATCACCCTCCTTTATAGTAATGGCATTAATACCATTAGCTCTTGGCCTAGAATATTTTTCTAAAGAAGTTTTTTTAACTTGACCTTTCTTGGTAGCCATTATAACGTAATGGCTGTTAATATAATCCTCATTCTTTAAGTCTTGAGTACATATAAAAGCCTTGACCTTATCATCCTGTTCAATACTGATTAGGTTTTGAATAGCTCTACCCTTTGAAACTCTTGACCCTTCGGGTATTTCATAAACTCTCATCCAAAAACATTTACCTTTTTGTGTAAAGAAAAGCATATATTGATGATTTGTGCCTACAAACAAATCTTCCAAAAAGTCTTCATCTCTTGTTGTGGAAGCTTTTTTACCTACGCCTCCTCTATTTTGAGTTTTATACTCAGCTAAAGGAGTTCTTTTAATATAACCAGCATGTGATATAGTTATAACAACTTTCTCATCTGGAATCATATCTTCCATACTAAATTCCCCACCAGCATACTCTATTAATGATCTTCTTTCATCACCATACTTTTCCTTTACGTCAATCAATTCATCCTTTATAATTGACATTCTCCTATCCTTTTTTTCAAGAATATCTTTTAAGTCACCAATTGTTGCAATCAAGTTTTCATGTTCAGTTCTTAGTTTATCCTGTTCTAAACCTGTTAATTGTCTTAGTCTCATTTCAACAATAGCCTTTGATTGAATCTCTGATAACTCATATTTTTTCATCAATTTATCCCTTGCTTCCTCAGGACTTGCAGAACTTTTAATAAGAGAAATTACTGAATCAATATTATCAGAAGCTATTATCAATCCATCAAGGATATGAGCTCTATCTTCAGCTTTCTTTAACTCAAATTTAGTTCTTCTCACAACAACATCGTGCCTATGTTCAACAAAATGGTGAATCATGTCTTTTAAATTCAACATTTGAGGCCTTCCGTTTACGAGAGCAACATTATTAACACTAAATGAGGACTGTAATGAAGTAAATTTATAGAGCTTGTTTAAAACAATATTTGGAATAGCATCTCTTTTCAAGACATATACTATCCTCATTCCTTTTCTGTCAGATTCATCCCTAATAGTTTTAATTCCTTCTAATTTTTTTTCATTAATCAATTCAGCAGTTTTTCTAATCATCTCTGCTTTATTAACTTGAAATGGAATTTCAGAAACAATAATACACTCCCTATCATCGACTGACTCAATTACAGCTTTACCTCTTAAAACAACTTTTCCTCTTCCTGTTAAAAAAGCTTCTTTAACACCTTCATATCCATATATAATACCTCCTGTAGGAAAATCAGGAGCTTTTATATATTTTATCAATTCATCAATTTCATTAGCTTTTTGTTTTTCTTTCATTAAATATTCTTTTCTTGAAAGAACATCATCATTATTTGGGATAAAATTTAACCTTTCATCTTCAGGCTTTTCTTGAATCAAAGAGTCTCTAGCTTCTTCATCACTAATTAAAACTTTTTCTGATAATCCAACTTTTTCTATAAATATTTTGTCAATAAAAAAGATTATTCCATCAACTACTTCAGATAAATTATGTGGAGGCATGTTAGTAGCCATTCCAACCGCAATACCTGAAGCACCATTAATTAATAAGTTAGGCACCTTTGTAGGTAAAACAAGTGGTTCTTTTAAAGTATCATCAAAGTTGAGTTGGTGATCAACAGTATCTTTATCTATATCTGACATCAAATCTTCAGATATTTTTTTCATCCTAGCTTCAGTATATCTCATTGCTGCAGGACTATCACCATCTACAGAACCAAAATTTCCTTGTCCATCAACTAAAAGATATCTTAAACTCCAATCTTGAGCCATCCTAACCATAGTGTCATAAACAGAACTATCTCCATGAGGATGATATTTTCCCATAACCTCTCCAACAATTCTAGCAGATTTTTTGTGCGCAGTATTTGATCTAATACCCATTTCATGCATTCCGTATAAAACTCTTCTATGAACAGGTTTTAATCCATCTCTAACATCGGGTAAAGCACGTGACACAATGACAGACATTGAATAGTCAATATAAGCAGACTCCATTTCTTCTCTTATATTTATTGGAATTAACTTTTCTCCTAAATCCATTTATTGTATAATTTTAATACAAGCTAAAATAAGAAAACCGTAAGGAAATATTGATAAAATAAGAAATCGTTATAAGTAAAATTATTAACATATTTTTATTAAAAAATGATAATAAAATGTTGAACTCCAACTTTGAAATATTATAATTTTTTTGTCTATTAGCACGAAAAATATGTAGTTTGGTCTAATTTTTGGATTAAATGAATTAAGAGTTTACAAATAATATGGATGATAATTTTTCTTCAAGAGTTAAAGATGTAATTGCATATAGTAAAGAGGAAGCTTTAAGGCTAGGGCATAATTTTATTGGCACTGAGCACCTAATGCTTGGCATGATTAGAGATGGAGGTGGAAAAGCTATTTCGATTTTAAAATCAATTCAAGTTGACTTGGATGATTTAAGGAAAAAAGTTGAAATTCTTAACCCTGCAATTATTAATGATCAAGAAGAATTTAAAAACAAACAAAATTTACATTTAACTAGACAAGCTGAAAGAGCTCTTAAAACAACTTTTCTTGAAGCAAAATTATTTCAAAGCGATATAATTAACACAGTACATTTACTCTTATGTATTTTAAGAAATGAAAATGATCCTACCACAAAACTTCTTTCTAAACTTAATATTAATTATGATAATATTAAAGAACAATTTAAACTATCAATGACTGGAGATAATGATGATTTTTCAGAAACATCAGCTACATTTTCAGAGAAAGATGAATATCCTGATGAAGGAAAGGAGGATCTTTTCTCTTCATCAGCTGAAACCAAAATTTCTAAAAAATCAAAAACACCGGTACTAGACAATTTCGGAAGAGATATTACAGATTTAGCAATTAACGATAAGTTAGACCCTGTTGTTGGAAGAGAAAAAGAAATTGAAAGAGTTTCCCAAATACTAAGTAGAAGAAAAAAAAATAATCCATTACTTATTGGAGAACCTGGTGTTGGTAAATCTGCTATAGCAGAAGGTTTAGCCTTAAGAATAATAGAAAAAAAAGTTTCTAGAATACTTTACAATAAAAGAGTCGTAACATTAGATCTTGCAAGCTTAGTTGCTGGAACCAAATATAGAGGGCAATTTGAAGAAAGAATGAAAGCTGTAATGAATGAATTACAAAAAAATGATGATATAATTTTATTTATTGATGAAATACATACCATTGTTGGTGCCGGAGGGGCTACAGGAAGTCTTGATGCCTCAAATATGTTTAAACCTGCCCTTTCAAGAGGAGAAATCCAATGTATTGGTGCTACAACTTTAGATGAATATCGTCAACACATTGAAAAAGATGGTGCCTTGGAACGTAGATTCCAAAAAATCATTGTAGAAGAAACTACCCAAGAAGAAACTTTAGAAATATTAAAAAACATTAAAGAAAAATACGAAAATCATCATAATGTTAATTATACAGATGAAGCCCTAAAATCTTGTGTTGAATTAACTTTCAGATATGTTTCTGATAGATTTTTGCCTGATAAGGCTATAGATGCTCTTGATGAAGCTGGTTCAAGAGTTCATATTAACAACATGACCGTACCAAAAGTAATTGTTAACTTAGAAAAAAAACTTGAAGATGTTCGATTAGAAAAAAACTCAGTTGTTAAAAAACAAAAATATGAAGAAGCTGCAAAACTTCGCGATGATGAAAAGAAAGTTGAAAAAGAATTATTAGAAGCACAAAATAAATGGAAAGAAGACTCTAAGAACAATAGAATAACTGTTAGTGAAGAAAATATTGCTGATGTTGTATCAATGATGACCAATATCCCTGTCAACAAAATAGTTAAATCAGAAAAAAATAAGTTAAGTCTTTTATCCAGTAAAATCGAAAAAAAATTAATTGGTCAAACAAATGCAGTTAATAAAATTGTAAAAGCTATACAAAGAAATAGATCTGGTTTAAAAGCACCTGACAGGCCAATTGGATCATTTATATTCCTTGGGCAAACAGGAGTTGGCAAAACTCAACTTGCAAAAATATTAGCTTCTGAAATTTTTGAGTCAGATCAAAGTTTAATAAGGATTGACATGAGTGAATATATGGAAAAATTTGCCGTTTCAAGATTAATTGGTGCGCCACCTGGATATGTTGGTTATGAAGAAGGAGGTCAATTAAGTGAAAAAGTTAGGAGAAGACCATATTCTGTCATTCTACTTGATGAAGTTGAAAAAGCTCATCCAGATATTTTTAATATGCTTTTACAAGTTTTGGATGATGGATATCTTACTGACAGTTTAGGAAGAAAAGTCAATTTTCAAAACACAATAATAATAATGACTTCAAATTTAGGAGCTAGACAGCTCAAAGACTTTGGAACTGGATTAGGTTTTGAAACAAAGTCAAAGAAAGAACAATCAAATGAAATTGAAAAAAATATTATTGAAAAAGAACTTAAAAAGACTTTTTCACCTGAATTTCTTAATAGAATTGACGAAGTAATTATATTTAACAACTTGGAAAAGAAAAATATAAGACAAATTGTTGATATAGAACTTGCCAAAGTTATAGAAAGAGTTAATGGTATTGGTTACAACCTTGAAGTAAAATCAAATGCTAGAGATTTTTTAACTGATAAGGGATATGACAAAAAATACGGAGCTAGACCACTAAACAGAGCTATACAAAAATATATTGAAGATTTAATAGCTGAAAATGTAGTTTCAAACCATATAAAAGAAGGAGATATTATTGAAATAGATTGGATTAAAAAACAAAATTCTTTATCTCTAAAAATTAAAGAGAAAACATCCTCATCTTAGAATAAAATTATTTTATTAGATTCATATTAATATTTGTTTTTTTTAATTCTAAATATTAAATATTTACTTTTGCCGTCGTTATTCCTATTTAAAGGATTAAAATTAAAAACTAACAGATGAAGGTTTTAAAGTTTGGTGGGAGTTCTGTTGCTAATTCAAAGGCTTTACACAATGTTATTAATATAATAAAGCAAAATGAAAATCAGAAAATTGTTATTGTAGTTTCAGCGCTTGGTGGAATTACTGATATACTTTCAAAAATGCTTAATAAAGCAATAAATAAAGATAATGGATATAAAACATTTTTAAATTTAATTGAAGAAAAACATTTAGAACCTATTCAAGAATTTATTCCTATTGAAAGACAAAGTGAATTAATCAGTTTTTTAAAATCAAAAATTAATGAAATTGAAGATATTTTAGATGCTATATCTATGATAAATGAGGACTCAGAAAGTATTCAAGCTAAAGTTCTTAGTTATGGAGAAATTTTATCTTCTAATATCATATATAAAATATTATTAAAATCTAACATAAATATTAAGCTTTTAAATTCAAAATCAATTTTAAAAACAAAGATTATAAATAAAAAAGATGTAGTTAATACTGAATTAAGTAGAAAAAATATTTTAAAAGAAATTTCAGAAAAAGAAAAAAATATTTATCTAATGTCTGGTTTTATTGCCTCTGATGAAAAAAATAACATAAAAACACTTGGAAGAGGGGGGTCAGATTATACAGCATCTTTAATTGCCTCATTTTTAAACGCAGACATACTTGAAATATGGACTGATGTAAGCGGAATGTATACTGCGAATCCTTCAATAGTAAGTCAAGCCAAACCAATTCCTAAACTATCCTACCAAGAAGCCATGGAGTTATCGCATTTTGGAGCTAAAGTTTTATACCCTCCTACTATTCAACCATTAATTAAAAAGAAAATTCCAGTTATTATTAAAAATACTTTTGATCATAAATCTCCAGGAACAATAATTTCATCAGAAATTACTAATGATGAAAAAAATGTAGTTAAAGGTATAAGTCATATAGACAACGTTTCTCTTATAAATCTTGAAGGAAGTGGAATGGTAGGAATACCTGGTTTTTCTCAAAAAGTTTTCCATGCCCTTTCCTCTAATAATATTAATATTATTATGATAACCCAAGCATCATCAGAACACTCTATTTGTATTGGTCTTACTAAAAATGATGCAAAGAAAGCTAAAAAAATAATTGAGGATGAATTTTCTCTAGAAATAAGTTTAAATAAATTAAATTCAGTTTCAATTGAAAAAAATATGGTAAATATTGCAGTTGTAGGTGATAAAATGAAGGATCATCAAGGAATAAGTGGTAAATTATTTAGTAGCCTTGGAGCTAATAATATTAATATAAGAGCAATTGCTCAAGGTGCATCGGAAAGGAACATCTCAATTATTATTGATAAAAAAAATATAAAAAAAGCATTAAATACTATTCATGAAAGATTTTTTGAAGAACAAATCATCGAGTTAAACTTATTTATAACTGGTGTTGGAAATGTAGGCAGTAAGCTTTTAGAGCAAATTAATCAACAAAAAAAATACTTAATTGAGAATTTCAAATTAAAGGTTAGGGTAATTGCAATATCTAACTCAAAAAAAATGCTTTTCAATGAAAAATCATTGAAACTTAAAAATTGGAAAAATAATCTTTTAAAAAGTTCATTGAATGCCGATAGAAAAGTTTTCTTTGATTATATTAAAACTTTAAACTATAGAAACAGCATATTTGTCGATAATACAGCAAATAAAGAAATAGCATCTGAGTATTCAAAATATTTAATTAATAATATTGGAGTAGTTACCTGCAATAAAATAGCATGTGCTGACAAATTATCTAATTATATTGAACTAAAAACTCTTTCTAGAAAATTTGGAACTTCGTTTTTGTTTGAAACAAATGTAGGAGCTGGTTTGCCAGTGATTGATACTCTTAACAATTTGATAGCTTCTGGAGATAAAATTATTAAAATTCAAGCTATTTTATCAGGCAGTTTAAATTTTATTTTTAATAATTTTAAAAAAGGTTTAAGTTTTCATGATATAGTATCAAAAGCAGAAAAAGAAGGGTTTACCGAACCTGATCCAAAAATAGATCTTAGTGGAGTTGATGTGGCTAGAAAAATTTTAATTTTAGCTAGAGAAAGTGGTTATAATTTGGAATTAAAATCAATCAAAAATAATCCTTTCCTTCCTGAAGATTGTTTGAATGCTAAAACGAAAAAAGATTTTTACAATTCTTTAAAAAAGAATGAACTTCATTTTATTAAACTTTTAGAAAATGCAGAAAAGAAAAATTGCAGATTAAAATATATAGCTCAACTTGAAAAAGGTAAAGCTTCTGTTGGTCTTCAAAACATAAATTCTGATCATGATTTTTATAACTTAGAGGGTAGTGACAATATTATTTTATTTTACACTAAAAGATATAATAAACAACCTTTAATTATTAAAGGTGCAGGAGCTGGAGCAGAAGTAACCGCAGGAGGTATTTTTGGAGACATAATAAGAATTGGAAAAAGATAAATTAATGAATAGCATAAAGGTTTTTTGTCCAGCAAGTGTAGCTAATGTTTCATGCGGCTTTGATATTTTAGGATTCTGTTTAGATGGTATTGGAGATGAAATGAAAATAAATAAAACAGCTAATAAAGGCCTAATTATATCTAAAATATCTGGTGCTAAACTACCTTTCGATCCAAATAAAAATGTTGCTACAATTGCTGCTTCAGCTATTTTAAAAAATTTTAATTTAGATTATGGTTTTGATTTTGAAATTAAAAAAAACATAAAACCAGGTAGCGGAATTGGAAGTAGTGCTGCAAGTGCCGTTGGAGCGGTTTATGGAATTAATAAATTAATTGGTACTCCATTTAAAAGAAAAGAACTTATAAAATTTGCCCTGGAAGGAGAAAAATATGCAAGTAAGGCTGAACATGCTGATAATATTGCTCCAGCACTACTTGGTGGGTTTTCTTTAGTAAGGTCAAATAAAACATTTGATGTTATTAAATTACCAAATCCTGAAAAGCTATATGCAACAATACTTCATCCAGAAATTGAATTAAAAACTTCACATGCTAGATCCATATTAAAAAAATCAATTCCTTTAATTGATGTTGTTAGGCAATCAGGAAATTTAGCTGCACTTATTAGTGCGCTTTACACCAATAATTATGATTTAATTTCAAAATCATTAAAGGATTATATTATTGAACCTTATAGATCTAAATTAATTCCAGAGTTTGACTTATTAAAGAAAACCGCATTAAATTCTGGGGCTTTAGGATCAGGAATTGCTGGATCAGGACCATCAATATTTGCTCTATCAAAAGGAAAAGAAATTGCAGAAAATGTTGGTCAAGAAATGAAAAAAATCGTTTCAAAACTTCCAATAAAACATAAAGTTTATATCTCAAAAATTAATCAAAAGGGAGTTAAAATTATTTGATAATAATGAACTATATAAGCTTAAATCATAATTCTAAAAAAGTAAATTTCGAAAATGCTTTAATTAATGGGTTAGCACCAGACAAAGGATTATATTTCCCTGAATATATTCCTAAATTGTCAGCAAAATTCTTTAAGAATATTGATAATATAAGTAATAATGAAATAGCTTATAAAGTTATAAAACCTTTTATTGGTAATTGTGTAGATAAAAATAATTTAATTAAAATAATTGAAGATACTTTAAGTTTTGAGTTTCCTTTAAAACAAATAAATAATTTAACATACTCTCTTGAGTTATTTCATGGTCCTACTTTAGCATTTAAAGACGTTGGAGCTAGATTTATGGCTAGATTTCTTGGATATATTAAAAGTAAAAAAAGAAATAAAAAAATTACAGTCCTTGTTGCAACATCTGGAGATACAGGTGGAGCAGTTGCAAGTGGATTTAATAATATTGAAGGAATTGATGTAGTAATATTATATCCAAAAAATAAAGTTAGTAAAATTCAAGAGAAACAATTAACAACTATAGGTAATAACGTAAATGCTCTAGAGGTTGATGGTGATTTTGATGATTGCCAAAATATGGCTAAAAATATTTTTATTGATGATCAAATTAATAATGAAATTGATATTACTTCAGCTAACTCAATAAATATTGGTAGATGGTTACCACAAACTTTTTATTATTTTTTTGCTTATAAAGAGATTTTAAAAAGAGGATTAGCGGATAAAAAAGTTGTCTTTTCTGTTCCAAGCGGAAATTTTGGAAATATTTGTGCAGGTCTGTTAAGTAAATTAATTGGTCTACCAATAAATCATTTCATTTCATCAACTAATATTAATAATGTAGTGCCAATATTTCTAAAAACTGGACAATACAAACCCAAAAAAACAATCCAAACAATTTCAAATGCAATGGATGTTTCTAATCCCAGCAACTTTACAAGAATTCAAAACCTTTACAATAATGATTTATATAAATTAAAAAAAATAATGAGTGGATATCATTTTTCTGACTCTGAGACAATAGATGAAATTTATAATATTTTTAAAAAATATAATTACATACTTGATCCTCATGGCGCAATTGGTTACTTAGGTTTAAAAAAATTCTTAAGTTCAAATGAAAATTATTTTGGTGTTTTTTTAGAAACAGCACATCCTATAAAATTTTTAGAAATTGTTGAAAAAAAAATTAAAGAAAAAATTCCTGTTCCAAAACAAATAAAAAATATATTAAATAAGAATGGAAACAAAACACCAATTTCAAATTACAATGAACTAAAATCATTCCTTTTAAAATAATTTTATTTTGAATTTATTTATTTCCTTAATTAAATAAATATAAAATATTGATACAATCAAAAATCAGGTTTAAAATAATAAAAACTTTCAGACTTTATCTAAAAATGTTTGTAATCCTTTAAAAATTCACATAAATTATAGTTATTTATTAATTGAAATGAAAAAAACACCATTAAATCATATACACCACTCCTTAGGCGCTAAAATGGGGCCTTTTGCTGGGTATGAAATGCCAATTAGTTATTCTGGAGTTAAAAATGAACATAACTATGTTAGAAATTATGGAGGAGTCTTTGATGTTTCTCATATGGGAGAATTTATTGTAGAGGGAAAGAATGCCACCCCATTCCTACAAAAAATTTGTAGTAATGATATTGATAAAATCAAGTTAGGAAAAGCTCAGTATAATTGTTTCCCAAACGAAAAAGGAGGTATTGTAGATGATTTAATTGTTTATAAAATTGAACATAATAAATTTTTACTAGTTGTTAATGCTTCAAATATTGAAAAAGATTGGAAATGGGTAAATAAATATAATAAACACTATGAAAATAAAATTTCAAATATTTCTGATGAAACTTCATTAATTGCAATTCAAGGTCCAAAAACAATGGAAATTATTAAAGAATTCATAATTGATGATATTTCATTATTAAAAAATTATAGTCATATAACTTCAACTTTTTGCGGAGTTGAAAATGTTTTAATATCAACTACAGGGTATACTGGGTCTGGAGGAGTAGAAATTTACTGTAAAAATAATGATGCTGTTAAAATATGGGAAACAATATTTAACTCAAAAAAAAATAATTTAATTCCTGTTGGCCTTGCTGCGAGAGATACATTAAGAATTGAAATGGGATATTGTTTATATGGAAACGAAATAAACGATTCAACATCTCCAATAATGGCAGGTTTAAGTTGGATTACAAAACCTTCTACTGGATGTATAAATTCTAAAAAATTTGAAAAAGAAATAATAGAAGGTACTAGACAGAATCTTGTTGGCATTATTATGACTGAAAAAGGAATACCTAGATCTGGTTATCACTTAACAAATAGAGATAATATAAAAATTGGTCAAATTACTTCTGGAACCTTTTCTCCTAAATTAAATAAAGGAATAGCTATTGCTTATATAGATTCAAAATACAATAACTATGAAAATGAAATTTTTATTGATATTAGAAACAAAAAATTTAAAGTAAACTTAGTCAAGTTACCGTTTATCAAAAATTAATTTTTCATGAATAAAATACTTATTCTGGGAGGAAGTGGATTTATAGGAAATAAGCTTTATAGAGAACTCAACAAATTCTATAAAACCTTTTCTACCTACAATAATAATATTAAAAATAAAGAAAACAGTCACTTTTATTATTTTAGAATGGAAGAATTAAATATAAATATTCTTTTAAATAAAATTAAACCAAATATTATTATTTCTTGCTTAAGAGGAGATTTTGAATTACAAGTATTAACACATAGAGAAATATGTAATTATGTTAAAAGCAGTAATTGTAAAATAATTTTTTTATCATCCTCAAATGTTTTCGATACTTTTAGACATTATCCATCATATGAAAATGACAAAACATTTTCAGAAAGTCCATATGGTATTTTTAAAATTAAGATTGAAAACCTGTTATTAAAACTTCCAGTAAAAAAAAATATTATTGCAAGATTACCAATGATTTGGGGAAATAATTCTCCAAGAATTAAAGAAATAAAAAGAAATTTAATTAATAAGATACCTATTGAAGTATACCCTAATACAATTATTAATTTAAATTCAATTAACAAACTTTGTCAACAAATCTTATACCTTATAAATCAAAACAAAAATGGGATATATCATCTAGGAACTTATGATCTTATATATCATGATGATTTGATTAATAAAATAATTAAAAGAAAATTCAAAAGTAAAGCCATATTTAAATTTGTTTATTCTTCAAACACTGAGAGATACATAGCAACTCTTCCAAAAGAAAACAAACTTCCAAAACATCTTAATATTTCATGTAATGAAGTAATAAATAGTTTATCCATTAAAAGATCTTTTTAACATTTTTTTTAATTATCCTTATTTTTGAAATAAAATTATGGGAAGAGCTTTTGAATTTAGAAAGGCTAGAAAATTAAAAAGATGGTCAAATATTTCTAAAACTTTTACTAGACTTAGTAAAGAAATAATTATAAGTGTTAAAGAAAATGGAAGTGACCCATCAAATAATTCAAAGTTAAGGGCGTTAATTCAAAATGCAAAAGCAGCAAATATGCCCAAGGATAATATTGAAAGGGCTATAAAAAAAGCAAATGAAAATAAAACAGAAAATTATAAAGAAGTTCTGTTTGAAGGTTATGGTCCTCACGGAGCTGCAATACTAATTGAGACTGCTACAAATAATAACAACAGAACTGTAGCAAATATTAGAAGTTATTTTAATAAATCAAATGGAAATCTTGGAACAGCTGGTTCAGTTGAATTTATGTTTGATCACATATGTAATTTTAGATTAAAATCCGATAAAATTATTCCTGAGGAAATTGAGCTTGAATTTATTGACTATGGAGTTGAGGATGTTGAGGTTGAAAATAATGAAATTTTAATATATGCTTCTTTTAATAATTTTGGATTAATACAAAAAACTCTGGAGTCAAAAAAAATTGAAATAATATCCTCTAGCTTTGAACGAATCCCAAAAAACAGATTATATCTTAACTCCGAAAAATTATCTGAAGTTCTAAAACTTATTGAAAAAATTGAGTCAGATGAAGATGTTCAAAACGTTTATTCAAATATAGATTTAAAAAAAAATTAGTTATAGTCAAATCTATAACTTAATACACTTTTATAATTGTTATATAACTTTTTAAAATCTTCTTTTATGTTGCCAGTTGGATAAAATAATGAATGAACAATTACATTTTTATTTTTATAATCAAAGGCAACTGGCATTATTGGAACTTTTGCCTTTAGGGCAATATAATAAAACCCTGTTTTCCACTTTTTCACTTTTTTTCTTGTTCCTTCTGGAGCTATAGCCAATTTCAATTTTTTACTTTTATTAAAAATTTCCACAATTGAACCAACTGTATCTTTTTTTGAGTTTCTGTCTACTGGAACACCTCCTAATATTTTAAAAAACCACCCAGTTAAGGGGCCAAAAAGTTCTCTCTTTCCTATAAAGCTTATTTTTTCATTGATTATATTTCTTACTAATATTCCAATTAGAAAATCATAAAAACTTGTATGTGGTGCAACTGCAATAATATATTTAGGAACTTTTGAAAATTCTCCTAAAATTTTCCATCTAAAAATTCTAAAAATAATTTTACAAACATTTCTTTTAATCATTTTTCTTTATTTTAATAATTTCATTGGCCTTCATTAAATCATCTTTTGTGTCAATTCCAATTGAAAACTTGTCAGTCATAACCATTTTTATTTTATATCCCATTTCAATAAAACGGATTGCTTCAATTTTTTCCAAAGATTCTAATTTTGTTTTCCCTTGAGCACTAACCTTTTTTAAAAAATCTTTTCTAAATGCATAAACGCCTATATGTTTTAAATAATTATGTGTAATTTTTTCTATGTTAAACGGAATAGCTTGTCTTGAAAAATACATTGCAAAATTATAATTATCTACGACAACTTTAACAACATTTGGATTAGAAATTTCATTTTTATCTGATATGGCAGTCATTAAAGATGCTATTTGTATTCTTTTTTCAGTATCATCTTTAAATACATTTATTAATGCTTTTAATCCATTTTTATCAATAAATGGCTCATCTCCTTGAACATTAAATATTATTTCTGAATCAAATTTATGAGAGAATTCGGCAATTCTATCTGTTCCACATTCATGATTAGTTTTGCTATATAAAACATTAAGATTTTTTTTCTTAAAATCATCAAAGATTAATTTACTATCAGTTATGACGCATACCTTATCAAATAATTTAGATTTAATAACTGAATCATAGGTTTGTAGAATTACAGTTTTTTTTCCTAATTTTTTCATTAATTTACCAGGAAAACGCCTAGAATTATATCTTGCAGGTATTAGTGCTGATATTTTCATTTACTGTTTTTAATTTACCAATTATATAAAATATATTTTTTTTTAAAAACTTTTAGTCATAAAAAAAAATTGTAGATTTGTTTTTGTCAAAAAAAAATAATTTAAATGAAAACAGGTATTCATGCTTTTCTATGGCTTTTATGTATTTTTTTTAGTTATAAAATATATGATTCAATCAATAAACCCATAAAATTTAATCAAGTTAAATATAACAGATATTATGATGTAATTGATAGATTAAAAGAAATTAGAACAGCTCAAATTGCATATAAAGATGTTAACGGAGTCTATTCAAACAATTTCGATAGTCTAGTTAGTTTTATTGATAATGGTATTTTTACTTTAATTGAAAAAAGAGACTCTTCATATTTAGAATATGACAGAATATATAGAATTGACATGCTAAAAGAGGTCGTAGTTATTGATACTTTAGGCTTTGTTTCTGTAAAAGATTCTCTATTTAAAAACAACACTAAGTACATGGAAATGAAAACAGTTCCTGTAAAAGGAATAGATACTGTTTTTGAAATTGATGCTAAAATAATAATGATAAATGATTATAAAGCCCCTGTTTTTGAAGTAAAAGTGTCAAAAAATATTGTGTTGTTTGATCAAGATGAAGACCTTTTGAAATTAGAAAATGAAACTATTTCAATAGATGGTGTTAATGGTTCTGAAATTGTTCTTGGATCATTAAACGAAGTTAGCACTAATGGAAATTGGCCAAAAGTTTTTGATGCAAAAAGAGAATAGAATAATTCGAGAAAATGAAGTGTCTATTCATATTTTTGAGGATGGTTACATCTTTTCTGACAATTTAAAATCTACTTTTTATAAAAAATCATTATTTACAAAAAAAAATCAACCAAGTGAAATAGAATCTATTAATTTTAATGAAACAAAAGTAAGTTTAGTTTCATTTAACAAATCATCTTTTTTCATTCCTTCCATAATTTTTAATGAAGATATACAAGAATCTTATTTCGAAAAAAAAAGATTAAAAAATTTTAAATTTAAAACATACTTCGATAAATTAAATTCTAATGAAATTATTAACACATATTATTTAAAAGAAAATGAAGCTTTTCTAAATTTATTTTCTTTAAATAAAATTTCAGTTATATCTCATTATAAAACAATAATTCTAAACACTATAGTTAAGTCAAAAAAAGAACATTTTAACGATAATGTTGTCTACTTAAACTTACAAAAAAATTCTTTTGATATTTTTTATTTTATAAATGACAAATTTAACTTAAGTAATAGTTTCAGTATAAATAATACTGAAGAATTTTTATATTATTTTTTCTATTTTTTAGAACAATTTAATTTACATTCAAACACTTTATCAATTGTTTTTTTAGGAAAATTTGATTCATTTCAAGATTATTATTCTGGAATTAGAGATTTTGAAACTAATATATTTTTTTTAAACAACACAACTCAAAATAAAGATAATATTGACAATCATCCATCTCCATTTCTTGCAAATTATTTTTGTTAATGAGAATTATTTCAGGAATTCATAAAGGAAGAAAAATATTTTCGCCAAGAAATCTACCAGTAAGACCTACTACTGAAAGAGCAAGAGAAGGTTTGTTTAATATTCTTGAAAATACAATTGATATGAGCTTAATTAATGTTCTTGATTTATTTTCTGGAACTGGAATCATAAGCTATGAATTTTCTTCAAGAGGTGTAAAAAAAATTATTTCTGTAGATAAAAATTACAATTGTATAAAACATATAAAAAAAACATCTAATAATTTGAATTTAAATATTTCAACTGTCAAAAATGAGGTTATATTATATCTTAAAAAACCCCTTATAAAATTTAATCTAATTTTTGCTGACCCCCCCTATGATTGGACTTTAGATTATTATAAAAAAATGATTAATTTAATATTTGAAAAAGAGTGGTTACTACCCAATGGAATATTAATTATTGAACATAGTAAAAAGACTAAATTAGATCAAATTTTTCAACCTTATTTTTCAAGAAATTATGGAGATAATAATTTTTCCTTTTATAAAAAAAAACAGGCCTATAAGCCGGATTCTGTCTAAGTCTTATCATTTATCTAGATGTGTTATTACTAACACATTCAATCCGCCTACCCTTCTACTTGAACGAGCTATTCTTTATTGTAGATTTACTTGGCGTTTCACCACATAGAGTTTACCTGATTTCACTACAGCAAAACTGTACATTCTTTCTGTTGCACTAGTCCTATTTCAATAACTTTGAAATGACGGGCGTTACCCGCTATGTTGCTCTTTGGTGTCCGGACTTTCCTCTTAATTTAAAAAAATTAAGTAATAAGACAGCCTGTTTTTTTCAAATTTAATCAATTGTTAATAATTAAAAAAAGTTTATTAAAATCCACATACAGCTTATAAATAAGCTATTTATATATTTGTAGGGAAATGAGTCAATATATTATCTCTGCTTTAAAATATAGGCCAACTGATTTCAATGAAATTATTGGTCAATCTTCCATTACTCAAACTTTAATTAATGCTATAAATTCAAATCAATTACCACAAGCTCTTTTGTTTTCTGGACCTAGAGGAGTTGGAAAAACATCTTGCGCTAGAATTCTCGCAAGAAAAATAAACAACCAAAAAAAAGAAGATGATATAAAGTTTAATATTTTTGAATTAGATGCAGCTTCAAACAATTCTGTTGATGATATTAGAAATTTAAACGAGCAAGTAAGAATACCTCCTCAATTGGGTAATTATAAAATTTATATAATTGACGAAGCTCATATGCTATCAACTGCAGCTTTTAACGCATTTTTAAAAACTCTTGAGGAGCCTCCAAAACATGCTATTTTTATTTTAGCAACTACCGAAAAAAATAAAATAATTCCAACTATTTTATCAAGGTGCCAAATTTATGATTTTAAAACTATTACTAATATTGATATATCATTACATTTAAAAAATATTTCAAAAAAAAATAATATCAAGTTTGAAGATGAAGCTTTGAATATTATTTCAGAAAATGCTGATGGAGCCATGAGAGATGCATTATCCTTATATGACAGATTAGTTAATCTTACTAATGGTAACTTGACAGCATCAGAAGTCTCCAATAATCTTAGCATATTAGACACTGACATTTATATTGAGTTAACCAAAAAAATATTAAATAATGATATTCCTTTAATTTTAATTTATTTAGATGAAATTTTAAAAAAAGGATTTTCTCATTTAGATTTCTTAAATGGTCTTAGTAATTATTTTAGAAATCTCATGTTATCTAAGAATTCAAATACTTTGAAGTATATAAATTCAGAAAAATCTATCTTAAATAAAATAATTAATCAAAGTAAAAATATTAAAATTAAAAGTATAATAAAGTGTATTGGAATTATTAACTTTTCAGAAATAAATTACAAAGAAAGTAAAAACAAAAGATTACATGTTGAGTTCTGTATATTGGATATAGCTAATAAACTTTCTAATTCAAAAAAAAAAAATAAAATATTAAAAAAATTTAATAAAGAAAAAAATGGATTAGGTTTTGCTGATTTAAAAAAAGACATAAATAAAAAAACATATAACTCAGACTCAGCTAAAAATTTAAAGAATCCTCAAAAAGAAAAAAATTTAAATGTTTCTGGATTTTCATTGTCAAGCATAAAATTTAAAAGAGATAATGCAAAACTTCAATTACAAATAAAAGAAAATCTTAAGAAAGAAAATTTAAATGAAAATTTTACTCAAAACCAACTAAATAATATTTGGAATATATATTTAGAAAAAAAATTAGAGAAGGGTGATAAGAACATTGCATCAATTCTTAAAATAAATAACCCTAAAATTGAAAACAAAAACACTATAAATTATTGCGTTTTAAATGACTCAAATAAAATTGAGTTAGAAGAAGAAAAAGATCAACTATTACCTTTTCTAAAAAAACACTTAAATAATAATCAGATAAATTTAAATATTTCAGTAAACACAAAAATTTTAAAAAAAACAGATTATTCTGATAATGAAAAATATAAAATTTTACTTAAGAAAAACTCTGAATTAGATAAATTAAGAACTACTTTTGATTTGGAATTTTAATATCATCAATTTCTATTATCTCTCTTATCATTCCATCAGTTAACCCTGCTTGTGGAGCAAAAATTACTTTTGATCCACTCCAAGACAAAATATTTAGGTATATTCTCATAGCGGGAATAATAACATCTGATCTATCTGGATTTAATCCCCAATTAATAATCCTTTCATTATATGATAAATTATTTAATTTTTGAAAAAGTGAATTTAAAATTATAAATGTAATTGGTTTACTTTCTCCAGTGTTTGTAAGCTTGTGAATTTTGTTAATGTTACCTCCAGTCCCAATAATGTATACTTTTGAGTTTTGATTTAAGTTTTCCTTTATCCATTTCTTCATATTTTCCCATTCTTTATTTTCCTTATTAGACTTAATTAATCTAACTGTTCCTAATTTAAATGACTTTGATAAAACTTTTTTTGAATTTTTAATAATTGATAACTCTGTGCTCCCCCCCCCTACATCAACGTACAAATAAAGCTTATAAAAATCAGCCTTTTTAAAAATATTTGTTTTCGAAATTAACATAGCTTCTTTTATTCCATCAATTATTTCTATTTTTATTTTTGTTTCATTAAATACTCTATTTACTATATCATGGCTGTTTTTTGATTCTCTTAATGCAGAAGTTCCATAAACTTTATAACTAAGGATGTTATGAATTTTCATGATTAATTTAAAAGATTTAAACGCGTCAATTAGATTAAGAATTTTTGATTCAGAAATATAACCCTTTGTAAAAGAATCTTCACCAAGTCTTATAGGTAACCTTATTAAAGAATTTTTTTGAATAAAAGTTTTCTTGTTTTGTATTATAACATTAGATATCAGCATTCTTATTGCATTAGATCCAACGTCTATTGCAGCATATCTGTATATTTTCATTTACACTAATAAAGATTTATAATAGTCATAGATTGACCACTGTGATCTTAGTTTATTTCTTAGTAAAGGTTTTTTAAAATTAGATTTTAAACTATTTACCAATCTAGCTTTAACATTGTCTTTCCAGGATATATCAAAGACATCCTTAATTTGATTTTTCAATGATTTATCATAAATAGGAGTTGCAACTTCAACTCTGTTCTCAATATTTCTGGTCATAAAATCAGCAGAAGAAATATATACTAAATTATCTCCAGAGTTTTCAAAAATATAAACACGAGAATGTTCTAAAAATCTATCAATTATACTAATGACTTCAATGTTTTCACTTAAATTTTTTAAACCAGGGACTAAACAACAAATTCCTCTTACTATCATTTTAATTTTAACTCCTTCATTACTAGCTTCATATAATTTGTCAATAATTTCAAAATTTGTAATTGCATTTAATTTCAATTTAATACCCGATGGTAAATTATTTCTTTTATTTTCAATTTCTTTATCTATGAGTTTAATTAATTTATTTTTTGTGTAATGAGGAGAAACTATTAAATGATTATATTTTTTTAATTTATAATGAACTTTAAGAAAGTTAAAAATTCTATTTGTTTCTTTTAAAAGCTTTTGATTCGAAGTAAAAAGTGTATAGTCTGTATACAAACTAGCAGTATCTTCATTAAGATTACCTGTGCTAATAAAACCGTATCTTTTTTTTATATTTTTAGTTACTTTTTCTATAACGCAAATTTTTGAATGTACTTTTAATCCTGGAACACCAAATATAATTTCAACTCCAGCATCTTTCAATTTTTCAGCATAAAGAATATTATTAGTTTCATCAAATCTTGCTTGAAGCTCAATCTGAACTAAAACTTTCTTTCCATTTCTTGCAGCATTGATTAGAGAACTTACGACATTTGAAATCTTAGAAAGTCTGTATATTGTAATTTTAATTGATTTAACTTCTGGGTCAAGAGCTGATTCTCTTAGAAATTTTATAACATATGAAAATGTATGATAAGGAGTGTTTATTAAATAGTCTTTCAAGTCTATCGCTTTAATTATACTTGATTTAAGACATAACCCTTTAATATTTAGAGGATTCATTTTTTTATAATGGAGGTCTGGTCTATTTAACATAGGAAAATTCATGTAGTCTCTTCTATGATGATACCTTCCTCCAGGAATTAAGCTGTCTCTTGAATCTATTAATAGTTTTTTCATTAACACTTTTAAAGTTTCTTTTGAAATTTCTTTATCGTAAACTAATCTTACTGGTTCTGCCAAAGTCCTTTCTTTGACACTCTCTATAATCTTGTTGATATAACTTTTGGAAAGATCACCTTCCATATCCAATTCAGCATTTCTACTGACTTTTATCATGTGAGATTCAATAAATTCATAATTAAAGAAATTAAAAATCATTTTAAAATGAAATCTAATTAAATCATCCAAAATCATAATATATTGATTCCCGTTTAATTTTGGTAAAACAATAAAACGATCTAATTCACTTGGAATTTCAATTGCGGCATATTGATAAATTTTATTTTTTTTATTAATAGTTAATTTTACAGCCAAAAAAGCAATATTGTTAGAAAAATCCTGATCAAATTCCTCTGATAAAATGGTGGTAACAAGAGAAGGGCTGACTTTTTTAATAAAATATTCATTTAAAAATTCTTTTTGATCACTTAAAACTTGATTTTCATTTACAAAAATTATTTTTTCATTTCTCAACTCAATTTGAATTTTTTTTAATATGTCATCACTTTTTTTTTGTTGAATGATTACTTTTTTTGTGATTTTTTTTAATAATTCATTAGCGTTAGTACCTCCAAGAACATTCTTTCCCGATTTTTCAGATTGAGTAATTCTTTGAACAGTTGAATATCTAACTTGAAAAAATTCGTCCAAATTATTAGAAAAAATACCAACAAATCTCAATCTTTCTAGTAAAGGCACATTTTTATCAGAAGCTTCCTCAAGAACTCTTAGGTTAAAATCAAGCCAACTTAATTCTCTATTTATATATTTTGAAGAACTCTTCATTTATTTTAATATGTTTTTTGGCAATCCCACTACTGATTTTCCTTTATTAACATTTTTCCAAATAGATTCATTAAATTTTAATTTAATCCATCCAGCTGTTGGTAAATTATTTAATTCATTTTCACCTAAAAAATTCGCAACTTGAGTAAATGCAGGATTGTGACCAACGCATATAACTCTATTAAATTTATTATCTATAGATCTTATAAAATTTATAATATTTATATAATCAAATGAATATAAGTCTTCTTTAATATTGATTTTTAAAAAATCAATATTTAATGTACTTGCCATTATTATAGCAGTACTTAAAGCTCTAATGGCTGGACTTGAATAAATTATGTCAGTATTCAAAAAAATCTTTTTAGAAACTTTAGAAATATTTATTATTCTATTTACTCCTTTTTCCATTAATGGTCTATTTCTATCTTCCAAATTATTATCCCAAGAAGATTTAGCGTGTCTTAATAAAACTAACTCTTTCATAATTTACGGAGATAATATATTAAATTTCCATTTTTTAGATTTATCAAAAAAAAACATTACTCTTTGATGTAATCGATCAGGTCTTCCTTGCCAAAATTCAAATTCAAAAGGAGTAACAATATAACCACCCCAGTTTTTTGGTCTCTTTAAAACTTTATTTTTGTTTTCTTTGACTAATAAATCCATTTCATTCTTTAACTTGCTATAACTCTCAATTACTTCACTTTGATTAGATAAAATAGCAGAAATTTGACTTTTAAATGGTCTTTTCGAAAAATAATCATCAGAAAAACTTGAAGATGTTTTATTTACTGTTCCTTTAATTATAATTTGTCTTTGTTGAGAAGGCCAAAAAAATAGCAAGCTAACTTTGTTGTTTTTTTCTATACTGATTCCTTTTTCACTATCATAATTAGAAAAGAAAACAAATCCATCATAATCAATTTTTTTTAAAAGCACAACTCTTCCTTTAGGATATTTATCTTTTCCAATAGTTGACAGAACCATGGCATTTACCTCTTCAATCAATCTATCTTTTTTAGCTAAATTAAACCATTGATCAAATAAATTATAAGGGTTATTTAATTCTTTAAAATTTATTACATTTTTTTGATAAACTTTCCTAAAATTACTTAAATCTTGTTTCATAAACTTTTTAAATCTACAATGTACAAAGCATTTTTAATTAAAATAGAAATCTTTTTAAATCTTCTGATAAATATGAATCACTAAAAACACTTTTAGCTTCTTCAAGAAATTTCATCTTCTTATTATATCTAGACGAATAATGTCCTAATACTAATTTTTTTACTCTAGCTTTTTGAGCAATTGTTGCGGCTTGAATTGTAGTGCTATGTTTTGTTTTTTTAGCTAAATCTTTATCAACATCTAAAAATGTTGAATCATGGTAAAGTAAATCAGTATATTTTATTAACTCAATAATATTTTCATCATACATAGTGTCACTACAAAAAGCATATGATTTTTCTTCTTTTCCATTTGATTTAAATAAAAAACCATTTGTATATATTCTATGATTTAATGGTATTGTTTTAACAGAAACTATTTCATCTTCATACAAGATTTCACTTTTTAGTGATGATAATTCACTAAAAATCAAAGGATAATTAGTCCATGAGCTTGAAGCTTTTAATTGCGAAATAATTAGTTTTTTTATACCCTTTGGCCCAAAAATATGTAACGATTTTTTTCTACCTAGTAGTCTAAAAGAAGAAATTAAACCTATTAAACCATAAAAATGATCTCCATGCAAGTGTGATATAAAAATATGATTTATACGAGAGAAATTTATTTTTGCTTTTCTTAATTGAATCTGAGTTCCTTCACCACAATCAATCATAAAATAATGTTTTTTAAATAATAATATTTGAGAAGTCGTATGATGATTTTCTCTTGGTGTAGCAGAATGACAACCTAATATAATCAATTCCATGAAATTATAAGTTTCTCTGGATCTTTTCAAACATAATAAAATCAATTCCTTCTTTAACCGATTTAATCAAATTAAGCTTACTATGAAAATTTACTTCTTTTTCATTTTTTGGAACTATTACCAAAACTCTGTTTATTGAAATCTGAAAATGATTCAATTTAATTAAATGCTCAATTATGTTTTTATAACTAATTTTTTTTAAAAATAAAATTATATCCTTTTTATTTAATTTTAAATATTCAAAATTTTTCTCTGAAAACCCAGTAAAATTTTCAGTAAGAGTAAAAACAACAATATCATCCTCTAATTCCTTAATCATTAATATTAATTTTTTTTGCTAATAAATAAATTACTGCCATTCTAATTGCCACTCCGTTTTGAACTTGATCTAATATTATTGCTTGATCTGAATCTGCTATTTCACTTGAAATTTCAATACCTCTGTTAATAGGCCCAGGATGAAGTATAATTATTTCATTCTTAATTTTTTTTATAACATCTGTATTTAAACCATACAATTGAGAATACTCTCTATTGGATGGAAAAAAATTGAAATTCATTCTTTCATTCTGAATCCTAAGCATATTTACTGCATCACACCATTTTAGTGTGTCAATCAAATTATAAGAAACCTCTACCCCAAGTGATTCTATATGTCTTGGTATTAATGTTTTAGGTCCACAAACTCTTATATTAACACCCATTTTTTTTAAAATATAAATATTTGATAGCGCTACTCTTGAATGTAAAACATCTCCAACAATCGCAATATTTTTATCCTTTAAGTTTCCAAATTTTTCAATTAAAGAAAATGAATCTAATAATGCTTGAGTTGGATGTTCATGAGAGCCATCTCCAGCGTTAATAATAATTGAATTTACATTTTCAGATAAAAAAAAAGCTGCCCCAGGATTAGGGTGTCTTAATACAACAATATCGACCTTCATAGCTAAAATATTATTAACTGTATCAATTAGAGATTCTCCTTTATTTAAAGAAGAATATTGTGCTGAGAAATTAATAATATCTGAACTCAATCTTTTTTCAGCTAATTCAAATGACAATTTTGTTCTTGTACTACTTTCAAAAAATAAATTAGCAATTGTTATATCTCTTAATGTTGGAACTTTTTTTATAGGTCTATTTATAATTTCTTTAAAATAATTAGCAGTTTTAAAAATTAAATTTAAATCATTAATATTAAGATCACTAATTCCCAATAAATTACTAACGCTTAACGATTTATTCATTTTTCTTCTCTAAATAAACTATGTCTTTAATATCTGTTTCCTTCCATAAAACTTTGACTCTATCTCCATCAATCGAATCAACTTGTACACCAATGTAGTCTGGTTGAATTGGCAAGTGTCTACTAAATCTTCTGTCAATTAAAACTAGCAATTCAACTGACTTTGGCCTACCGTAACTGTCTATAGCAGTCAAAGCAGATCTTATACTTCTTCCAGTATATAAAACATCGTCAATTATAACAATAGATTTTCCTTCAATAGAAAACTCCATTTCAGTAGAATTTGCTGAAATAGGTTTTTCTGATCTTCTAAAATCATCTCTAAAAAAAGTTGTATCTAATTTACCCTTTTTAATATTATTTATTTTATATTCATTTTCAAGAAGAGTAACTATTTTATTTAATAAAAATATACCCCTTGGTTGAAGTCCTATTAAACCTGTATTGGATAAATCATTATGGTTTTCAATAAGCTGACAACAAAATCTATTTAAAATTATATTAATTTTCTTTTCAGATAAAAGAACTCTTTTTAACATAGAGAATTTTTTTTTATAAATCTTTAATTTAAAAAAAAACCCTCTTAGTAAAGGGGTTTTAAAAAACTTTTAATTAACATAAATTAATAAATTATTCTTTACCATCTAACTTTTCTTTTAAATTAGCTAATTCTTCAATATCTCCTAACTTTGTTTTTTCGGATTTTAACTCCTTTGTTTTACTTTTATTATTATTTGAAACTCTAGTTTCTTTTTGATTAAAAGTATGCGAGTGAGATGCAACAACTCTTTTAAACTCCTTGTTAAATTCAATTATTAAAAATTTTTCTTCTTCTCCTTTTTTTAATTTTGATCCATCTTTTTTAAACATATACCTTGATGGAATAAAAGCCGTAATTTCATCGTTAAATTTAACAGTGCTGCCCTTATCCATTACATTAAAAATTTTACCTTTATGAACAGAGTCAATTGAAAAATCTTTTTCATATTTTTCCCATGGATTTTCTTTTGTTTGTTTAAAACCTAGACTTAATTTCCTTCCCTCTATATCCAATTCAAGCACAATTACATCTATTTTTTCGTTTAATGTTAAAATTTCTGATGGATGTTTAATTTTTTTAGTCCAAGACAAATCTGAAATATAAACTAACCCATCTATACCCTCCTCTAGTTCAATAAAAACACCAAAGTTTGTAAAATTTCTGACTTCTCCTTTATGTTTTGACCCAACAGGATATTTTTTAGTAATGTCGGTCCAGGGATCTATGGATAATTGTTTAATACCAAGGGACATTTTTCTAGATTCACGATCTAAACTTAAAACAACTGCTTCAATCTCATCTCCAAGATTAACAAAATCTTGAGCAGATCTCAAATGAGTCGACCACGACATTTCTGAAACATGAATCAATCCTTCAACACCCTCTTCAATTTCAATAAAAGCTCCATAATCTGCAATAACAACAACTTTTCCTTTAACCTTAGAACCTTCTTCTATGGTATCACTTAACTTATCCCAAGGATGATCACTTAATTGCTTTAACCCTAACTGAATTCTTGACTTATCATCATCAAAATCTAAAATAACTACATTAAGTTTTTGGTCCAATTCTAATATCTCATTAGGATGATTAATCCTATTCCATGAAAGGTCAGTTATATGAATTAAGCCATCAACTCCACCTAAATCAATAAATACACCGTAAGATGTAATATTTTTAACAATTCCTTCAAGAATTTGACCTTTTTCCAATTGGCCCATGATTTCCTTTTTTTGAATTTCAATATCTGCCTCAATTAAAGCTTTATGAGAAACAACAACATTTTTAAATTCATGGTTAATTTTAACAACTTTAAATTCCATAGTTTTATTTACATACTGATCATAATCTCTTATAGGCTTAACATCAATTTGTGATCCTGGTAAAAAAGCTTCAATGCCAAAGACATCAACAATCATTCCTCCTTTAGTTCTGCATTTAACAAAACCTTGAACAATTTCTCCAGTTGCATAAACCTTGTTAACTCTTTCCCATGCTTTTATAATTCTAGCTTTTTTATGAGATAAAACTAATTGTCCTGATCTATCTTCTCTTATATCAACAATAACTTCAACCTTATCTCCAACTTTTAAATTAGGGTTATACCTAAATTCATTAAGAGATATAACTCCCTCAGATTTTGCATTGATGTCAATAATAGCATCTCTCTCTGTCATATAAACAACCTCTCCCTCAATAACATCATCATCAGAAGTGTCAACAAAATTTTCTTTAACTAATTTTTCAAAAGATTCAAGTTGTTTATTCTCAATTAACTCAATTCCTTCCTTGTAATTATGCCAATCAAAATTTTCTAAAAAATTAACATTATCATTCTTAATATCATTATTTGTAGATACTGACTCTTTTGTAGATAGTTTAGCAGCAATTTTTTTTGGAGCTGGTTTAGTAGCAGTCTTTTTTGAGTCTGATTTTGTAGCAGTCTTTTTTGAGGCTGGTTTTGTAACAGTCTTTTT
>CETH01055774.1_pt1 | contig 99866 bp, 94 predicted proteins | sample 361461 | NCBI WGS metagenome assembly CETH01 (sample SAMEA2622695, study PRJEB7988) | marine metagenome | isolation source: saline water (ENVO:00002010), including | reverse complement strand
ATAATCCAAGAGGTATAGTAGAAACAGATAAGATAATCCTTCAAGATGGGCTTGAAGTAATTGTAAAAGGTGGAATGGAATCAATAAGTAAAAATAAACCGGCTCAATTGACCGTAAAAAACCCACCTCCACACTTTATAGGATTCGGTTTCAGTGAAGATGAAAATAGCCCTCCACAAAATATTGAAGGAATAACATTTGAAGATCATCCTCATTAATTGAGGACATAAGATTTGACGTTGACATTAATGTACCATATGTTGAAATTATGAGAAACTCTAAACCTCTAACACAAAAACAAATAGATATTCTAAATTTTATTCAAAGTTACATTGAAGAATACGGATATCCACCTTCAATTAGAGACATCCAAAATAATTGTGATATTTCTTCAACTTCTGTAGTGAAATATAATTTAGACCGATTGCAAGAAAAAGGGCTAATGAATAGAGACTCAGAAGTTTCAAGAAGTATTAGCCTAAATAATATTGAAAAAAATCAGAACATAAAGGTCCCTGTATTAGGAACAATAACAGCAGGCCAACCATTCCCTTTAGTTGAAGATAGCAGATGGGATATTGATGATTTAGATACAATAGAACTTCCTGAGAATTTTTCATACATAGAAGATAAAATTTTTGCACTTAAGGTTTCCGGGTTTTCTATGATTGACGCATTAATAGGAGATGGAGATACTATTATATTAGAAAAAACTAATGAAGCTAAAAATGGAGAGATGGTGGCGGCTAAAATCGATTCAGAAAATGAAACAACGCTTAAAAGGATTTTTAGAGAAGGAGAAAATACTAGATTACAACCTGAAAACCCTCTAATGGATCCTATGTTTTTTCCATCAAATAATGTTAGTATTTTGGGCAAAGTTGTTGCTGTGTGGAGATATATGCCTGGTAAATAGGTAACAAAGAGACCTGATAGATTATTTGATAATTTGCTATCATTAAAATAATTCTAAAAAACATTAGGAAAAGTATGGGATTTATTCAAAATTTAGGACCATTACAGTTAGTATTAATTGTAGTTGTGATTCTAGTTCTATTTGGTGTAGGAAAGTTGCCTCAAGTAGGAAAAGGATTAGGGCAAGCAATAAACGAGTTCAAAACTGCAATCAGTAAATCTGAAAAAAAAGAAGACAAAGATTAGCTTAAAATATTACTGAAGTAATTATTTGAATCTAATTTTAAAAAAAATATACCTAAAATCGCTAACACAACTAGTGAGATTATTACAAATAAACTAAAATAAAATCTTTTTGACTTTTTCCCTGGTGAAGTAATCTTTATTAGTACCAAACCAACCTCAAATAATAGAATTATAGGTAAAGCTACCGTAATTTGAGTTATAGGGTCTACCGTAGGAGTAATCAATGCTCCCAATATAAAAGATATAAGAATGACCCACCTTCTGTACTTCGATAATGAATCATTAGTTATAATTCCGAGGCTTCCTAATAAAAACATAATCAAAGGAATTTGAAAAATTAAACCCATCCAAAACATCATTGAAAACATCAAAGAAGTAAGAGGGCCAATATTAATCATGGGTTGAGCTATATCATCTCCAAAATTAATTAGGAAGTTCAATGCACTAGGAATAACAAAAAAATAACCGAAAGCTGCCCCCAATATAAAAAATATAAAACAGAAAGGAATTAATAAATATACATAAAATCTCTCTCTCCCCATTAATCCTGGTCGTAGGAACATAATTATTTCATAAAGTAAAAAAGGTATAGACAAAGAAAAACCCAAAATTATAGAGGTTCTAGCAGCAGCGCCCCAAGCTTCTGTGACTCTACCAAATACTATACTTCCCTCTACACCTGAATTGATAAATATTTTATTCGCAGGTTCAATAAATATATTTATAATTTGTTTAAAAAAGATCAAAGAAGTAACAATAAAAATTCCTAGAAAAATAAAATATCTTATTAATCTTTTTTTAATCTCTCTGAAATGATCTAAAATATTTACAGGCTTATCTTCAATCAAAAGTTATTTTTCCAAATCTTTTTTCATTCTATTTATTGATTTTGTAGTCTTATCAGAAACATCCGATAAGCTTTCTTTTATATTTTTAAGCTCTTCAATATCATCATCTATTTCTATAGTTTGTTCTACTACTGAAATCAACTCGTCTCTTTTTTGCTTAAATTCTGAATATATAATTTTTGTTTTTCTAATAAAAATCAAAAGATTAGAAGGTCCCACTATGAAGAATGCTATTAATAGAATTAATAATAATTCAAATCCGCCTATTCCAAATATATTCATCTATTTCTCTCTATACAATTCGAAAAATTATAATCATTATCTATGTTTATTATTGATAAACATTCCTTAATTAGGCAAGTGGGAAGACCTAAAATATTTTCATAACAACCATAGTACTTTTTTACAAAATCAAAATTTTTATTCTGAATACCATATCCACCAGCTTTATCCGCGTAATACTCAGATTCAATATACTTATTTATTTTATCAGTTGAAATATTATTAGTTATTACTAGAGATGTCTTAACTCCAGAAAAAATTATTCCCTGATTGTTTATCGCTACAATTGAAGTCATTACAGTATGAAAACTATCATTCAAGAAATTGATGATTTTCAATGCTTCCATTTTATTTTTTGGCTTCCCTATGACACGATCTTTATAAACGATTGTGTCTGATGCAAGAATTGTATCTTTTGGATATTTTTTTAAAATACTTCTTGATTTTTTTTCAGAATTTAGAACGAGTAATTCATACGGACCTATATCTAGTTCATTATTTTCTTCAAACTCATGAGGAACAAATTTAAATTTCAAATTAATTTTTTTTAGCAATTCAATTCTTCTAGGAGAACTAGTTGCAAAAACAAAATCACTCATAATAAATTCAAAACTCCTACTACCTCTACATGGTGGGTTTGAGGGAACATATCAAAGGGTATTATTTTTTTTACCTCGTAAGAGATTCCTACAAGTTTAGATATATCAATTGCAAAATTTTCCGGAGAGCATGAAATCAATAAAATAGTCTTAGGTTTTACTTTATTAATAATTTCAATAACTTTATCATCGCAACCTATTCGAGGTGGATCTAATAATAATAAATCTATATTTTCATTAACATCAGATAAGACTTCTTCTGTTTTTCCTAATAAATATTCTATGTTTGAATATTTTTTTGAGTTCTCTTTGGCATCTATAACGGCAGATGCAGATTCTTCAATACCATAAACTTTATTTACGTATGGGGACACCAAACATGTAAAAGTACCCACACCACAGTAAGCATCTACAACAATTTGATTTTTATAAAAAACATCAGAATCAAATAACTTTTTAAATATTTTTTCAACTTGAGAAATATTTACTTGAAAAAAACTAGGGCTGGCAACTTGATAGATATTATTAAAAATTTTCTCTTTGTAATATTTTTGGCCTGTATCTATTTCTAGATTTTCAAATTTTGGTTGAATAAGATAAGAATTTGTTACATCTGAAGCTCTGATGCTTACTTGAGTTTTCCCTTGTAAATTATTTCTGAGTAATTCCATCCTATTATTTATGGTTTTATTCATAATTTTGCATTGATTTACATTTGTCCATTGCCTATTTAGAAAATTAACAAATCCTATCTCCTCATTTTCATCTTTTTTTCTAACAGTAAACCTAGCGTGATTTCTGTAATGAATTGTTTTTTTTGAAGGAATAGTTTTTTCAACTATATCTTCAATTAATAAATCATTTTTTGATAAATGGTCTACAACAATATCTCTCTTCATAATAAGTTGATCTGAATAATTTATATGCATCCATTGACAACCTGTGCAATTCCCAAAGAATTCACAAGCAATTTTGGTTCTTTTATCTGAAAATTGTTTAACTTTTAAATTTTTTCCTATAATTTTTTCTGGAAAAATTTTTTCAATAGCTATTTCTATTTCTTCGCCTATAATAGAATTAAAAACAACTATAGGGATTTCTTTGTAAAATCCCATCCCTACTCCATTTGAATCATATTTTTCTATTAGAATAGTTAGTTTTTGATCAATATAAAAATTATGTTCCTCGGTTAAATTTGGTCCCGTATAAAATTTCTTTTTTCTTCTTTTACCCATATATTAGATTCTAACAATATTCGATTGCTGATAATATTTAAATGAATAAAGATTCATCATTATGCAGAAAGTAAAAGTAAAAAGAAAATTACCAGATTGGTTTAAAGTAAAGTTTCCAACTGGTGAAAATTTTCATGAACTAAAAGAAAAGTTTTCAAATGCATCATTAAACACAGTATGCGAGGAAGCTGCTTGTCCAAATATTGCTGATTGCTGGGATAGAAAAACAGCAACCTTCATGATACTTGGAGATACTTGCACTAGGGCTTGCTCATATTGTAATGTAAAAACTGGTTGGCCAGGGTTTGTTGATAAATCTGAACCATTTAGAGTTGCAATGACAATTAAACAAATGCAACTTAACTATGTAGTAATAACTTCCGTAGATAGAGACGACCTTGATGATGCTGGATCAGAAATATTTGCAAAAACTATTTCTCAAACAAAAAAACTCTCACCAAATATAAAAGTTGAAGTTCTGACTCCTGATTTTAATGGAATTAAAGATTTGTTGAAAATTGTTATTAAAGCTGAGCCTGATGTGATGAATCACAATATTGAAACAGTTCGAAGGGTATTTAAAAAAGTTAGGCCAAAAGGAGACTATGATCTTTCAATGGATTTTCTATCAAATTCAAAAAGTATAAATCCAAATTTGCCTACTAAATCTGGCATGATGGTTGGATTAGGAGAAACAAAAGAAGAAATAATACAAACAATGCAAGATTTATTAGATAATAATGTAGATTTGTTAACAATAGGACAATACCTTAGGCCTTCAAAAAAACATCATCCTATAATTAAATTTTATAACCCTAAAGAATTTACTGAACTACAAAAAATAGGAATGGATATGGGATTTAGCCATGTAGCAGCAGGCCCACTTGTAAGATCTTCTTACCATGCTGATGAGCAACATAATGCTGCAGTAGAGAAACTAATAAATCAATCAAAGAGTCAATAACTTGTCAAAACTTTATATTGTAGGAACTCCTATTGGCAACTTAGAAGATTTAACATTTAGAGCCTTAAAGATTTTCAAGGAAGTGGATTTTATTTTTACAGAAGACACCAGGGTTAGTAAAAAACTCCTTAATAAATATGATGTAGATAGTAAACTGGTATCGATCTACAAACGAAATAAAAAATTAAATTCCGACTATTTCTTAGAATTATTAAATCAAAATGACATTGCATTTATTTCTGATGCAGGGATGCCAGGTATTTCAGATCCAGGGGGAGAATTCGTATCTCTAGCAAGAAAAAACAATCACAATATAATAACAATTCCTGGAGTATCTTCATTGACTTCTGCTTTTTCTGTTTCAGGCATAGAATCCAAAGGGTTTACATTTTTAGGTTTTTTGCCAAAAAGTAATTCGCAAAAGATACATTTATTATCAAAATCCAATGAAACTAATTTACCTGTGATTATTTTTGAATCACCAAGAAGAATCAAAGCAACTTTAAAATTTCTAAAAGATGAATTTGATATAGAAAATATTTTTATAGGAAAAGAATTAACAAAAATTTATGAAACAATATTTTATGGTGAAATAAATGAAGCTATTAATAAGTTTAGTAATGAAAAAGGAGAATTTGTAATTATTTTTAATCACGAAAAAATTATCTATTCTAAATCTTTAATTGAGAAATACGATAAAATTTTAATGGAAGGTTACGAAAAAGGCATAAAAGGCAAAAATTTATTAAACCTGATTTCAGATTTAAGTGGAACAAATAAAAGTTTTCTATATGAAAGATGGTTGGAAATAAAAAGAAAAAATGGAAACAAAACCTAAAAATATACTAGTTTGCGTTGCTTGGCCTTATGTTAATGGTCCTCCTCATTTAGGACATATCGCTGGGATGAGTATCCCTGCAGATATATTTGGAAGATATAACCGGCTTATAGGAAATAATGTAGCAATGGTATCAGGTTCAGATATGCACGGGACTCCTGTTACTTTACTAGCAAATGATTTAGGAGTAACTCCTGAGGAAATTTCTAAAAAATATCATGATATTTGGTCAAAATCTCTAGATCAAATGAATTTTCAATATGATCTTTACACCCATACTCATACAGAAAATCATAGAATAATCGTTCAAGAAATTTTTCAAACTCTACTTGAAAAAAACTTTCTCGAAATAAGAGAACAACTTATGCCTTATTCAGTTACAGAAAATATATTCTTAAGTGACCGTCTAGTAGAAGGAGAATGTCCTTGTGGTAACAATGATAAAGCTAGAGGAGATCAATGTGATGTTTGCGGAAGAACATTAGATCCTTCTGATCTAGGCAATATTAGATCTAAAAGAGACGGATCAGTACCAGAATTTAGGAATACTTCTCATTTCTTTCTAAAATTAAGTGAAATGGAAAAAGAAATAAAGAATTGGTTAAAGTCAAAAAATGACTGGAGACAAAATGTTAAAAATCAAAGCCTTTCATTTATTAAAGAAGGTTTAAAAGACAGAGCAATAACAAGAGACTTATCTTGGGGAATAGACATACCTGTTGATGGATGGGAAGAAAAAAAAATATATGTATGGTTTGAAGCTGTAATAGGATATATTTCAGCAACTGTTGAACTTTTTAAGGATTCAAATAATCCTGATCAATGGAAAGAATTTTGGGAAAATGAGAAATCAGAATCATATTACTTTCAAGGGAAAGATAATATTCCTTTTCACTCGATTATATTACCTGCTATTTTACTTGGCATTGAAGGGAAAAATCTTCCTACAGAAGTGGTTGCAAACGAATACTTAAACTTTTCTGGAAAAGAATTTTCAAAAAGTAAAAATTGGGCTGTTTGGCTACCTGATTTTTTAGAAAAATACTCCGCAGATTCACTTCGATATTACCTTACTTCAATTATGCCTGAGACATCTGATTCAGATTTCACATGGGAAGGTTACTTGAGCTCAAATAATAATGAGCTAGTCGCAAATCTAGGCAATTTTATTCATAGAATTTTAACAATGGCTCATAAAAATTATGATGGAAAAATACCTCATTTTGACCCTAATTCAAAAATTTCAAAAGAAATTATTAGTAAGTGCAATGAATCTATTTTAGAAGTTGGAAAATCTATATCTAAAAGAAAATTTAGAGAAAGCCTAAACAAATTAATGGCATTATCAAAATATGGGAATCAATTTCTTGATAAAAATGAGCCTTGGAAAAAAATGAAGGAAAATAAGGATGAAGCAGGAGAAATTTTAGGCCAATCAATCATAATCATTCATGCGCTTAGTTCAATTTTAGAACCTTTCCTTCCAAATTCAGCTCAAAAATTACAGAAAATTCTTTTTGGAAAACAAATAAATGAATGGAATCTAATCTTGCCAAAACCTGGAGAAACCTTCGAAAAGCCAATGCCTTTGTTTACAAAGCTTGACGAAGAAATAGTACTAATGGAGAATAGGAAATCTTTGAATGAAGGATAAAAAAGAACTATCTAGTTTAGTAAACGATGAATTATTAATGGTTATGCTAGAACTAAATAATATCTCCGAACAGCATAATTCAGAATCTAATCTAAATGAAAATATTATAAATCACGTATTGAGTATCCCTGGAAAGCAGCTAAGACCTTCATTAACAATTATTTGCTCAAAAATATGGAATAAAGAAGTAGATGATAAAGTGATAAAAATGGCTACTGCTGTTGAATTGTTGCATATAGCCACTTTAGTTCATGACGATACTGTTGATTTCGCTGATACCAGAAGAGGCGAAAAGACTGCTTCTAATATTTGGGGACCTCATATAGCCGTTTTGGTTGGAGATTTTCTTTTTGCAACTAGTGCAGAATATGTATGTGATACTGGCTCTATAAGGTTAATTAAACAATTTGCTTCTACTATTTCTGATTTGGCTAAAGGAGAACTGAAAGAAATAGAAAACAGTAACGATGTAAATATTGATTTAAAGGATTACTTAGATGTAATTTTCAAAAAAACAGCTTCTTTATTTGCTACTTCATCTATGAGCGGAGCGCTTCTGGGAGGAGCAAATGAAAAAAATATTCAAAATTTATATTCATATGGTAGAAACTTAGGATTAGGTTTTCAAATATTTGACGATGTGCTAGATTTTGAGGGAGAAGAAAATCAATTGGGCAAACCTGTTGGAAGTGATTTGAAAAATGGAATAATGACTTATCCTTCCATAATAGCTAGAGAAAAAGATAAAAATATAAAAAAAGACATAGAAGAATTATTCAATTTACCAAAAAAAGACAAAGAAATATCAGCAAAGGAAATAGTAAATACTATCAAAAAAGCTGGTCATGTTGAGGAATCAAAAAAGAAAGCTTCTAATCTAATTGAATCATCTATTAAAGACATAAAATCGATTGAAAAAAATAATGTTTATACTGAATCACTAGAAGATTTAGCTTATTACTCAATGAAAAGAGATAAATAAAAGGGAAAAAATTGTTAAAAAAAGAAAGAGCAAACTACATTCTCAAAAAACTCAATGAGATGTATCCCGAAACTCCTATCCCTTTATCGCATCATAATATATTTGAGTTACTAATAGCAGTATTGTTAAGTGCTCAATGTACTGATGAAAGAGTAAATAAAGTTACTCCAGAATTGTTTGATTTAGCAAATACTCCTGTCAAAATGATGAAAATACATCCATCAAAAATAGAAAATATAATTAAGTCGTGCGGTTTGGCTCCTCAAAAATCTTCTAACATCTCTAATTTATCAAAAATAATAGTGAATAAATTCAATTCTATTGTTCCTGAAAACTTCAAGGATTTAGAAAGTTTACCTGGAGTAGGACATAAAACAGCAAGCGTAGTAATGTCTCAAGGATTTGGACATCCAGCATTCCCTGTAGACACTCATATTCATCGTCTTTCTCAAAGATGGGGATTAACCAATGGGCAAAATGTAAATAAAACCGAAACAGACTTAAAAAGATTATTCCCAAAAGAAAGCTGGAATAAATTACATTTGCAATTTATTTATTACGGAAGGTCCAATTGTACAGCTAGAGGATGCGATGGAACTATATGTGAAATTTGTAGGACTTGCTTTCCTAATAGAAAAAACCCATTCAAAGTAAACAAAGCCTAGTAATAAATGCAAGTTGAATAAAACCATTCATCTAAACTTTTAAAATTTAAGATAAAATTAAATTTTATAAATTATTTATTGCTATGTTAAACGTCGGGATTATAAATATAACTGGATATGCTGGAGCAGAGATTGCTAGGCTCGTTTACTCACATCCAGAATTACATCTTGCATCTGCAACAGGAAGAAGTAAAGCAGGTTTAAATTTAAATGAAGTTTTTCCTCATTTGGAAAAAACTAATATAAAAATTCAAGAAGAATTATCAGATAACATAGATTTTGTTTTTTCAGCTTTACCACACGCAGCAAGTGCTGAAAAACTGTCTCAATATGTAGATAGTGGAATTCCTGCTATTGATATATCAGCAGATTTTAGACTAAAAGATTTATCTACTTATGAAAATTGGTATGATATCACTCATCCAAGACCTGAGTTGATAGAACAATCAACATATGGTCTTCCTGAACTACACAGAAAAGAAATTAAAGCAAGTAAATTAGTAGCAAACCCAGGTTGCTTTCCAACTGGAGGAATATTATCTATGTCTCCTGCAGTTAGTAATAATTTAATAGAAGAATTGATAATTATTGACTCAAAAACAGGAATATCAGGAGCAGGAAGAACTTCAAAAGAAGCTTTTGGATTTTCAGAATTAAATGATAATTGTGCAGCTTATGGAACTAAAGGTCATAGACATCAACCTGAAATGGCACAAGAGCTGAATTTTTTATCTAATAATAAAATCAAAGTATTATTTACGCCTCACTTAGTATCAATGACAAGAGGTATTTTAGGTACCAATTACGCAACTTTAAAAAAAGAAATCAAAGAAAAAGACGTTGTTGACCTATATAAAGAATTTTACAAAAACGAACCTTTCATTAAAATAGTAGATGCACCTCCTGCAACAAAGCATACTTGGGGATCAAATTTTGTATACTTATATCCTTATGTAAGGGAAGATACAAACACTTTGGTTGTTATTAGCGCTTTGGATAATCTTGTAAAAGGTTCTGCAGGTGCCGCTATTCAAAACATGAACTTAATGCAAGGTTTTGAAGAAACAATGGGTATAGGAGCTTTGCCTATTTACCCTTAATATGCCCCGTTGGTGTAGTGGCCTAACACGCCTGCCTTTCACGCAGGAGATCACCGGTTCAAATCCGGTACGGGGTACCAAACTTCTGAGTTCAAATTAAAAAAATCTCACTTAAACAATTGGGTAATAAATCAGGAAAAGTTGGTAACAGACTTATTTTTTAGATCTTTGATAGTATTTTCTGGAATTTCTTCTTCGCTTTTTAAATCTATTTTCTTTTGGTTTTTTTTCGATTTTTTCTTCGGTAAATTTCTTGTCAGGATTTTTGGTTTTATCCAAAAGCTTCTCTATTATTTTCCACATTTTTGCATCTCTAGGAGAAATAAAACTGACAGCTTCTCCAATTGAACCAGCTCTTGCTGTTCTACCTATTCTGTGAATATAGTCTTCAGGAACTTGAGGCATATCATAGTTTATTACGTGTTCAATATGAGGAATATCTAAGCCTCTTGAAGCAATATCAGTAGCAATAAGTATTCTATATTTAGATTTTTTAAAATCATCTATCACTCTATTTCTTCTGTTTTGTCTTAGATCTCCATGAAGAGCCAAACTTTTGACTGTATCTTGTTTCAACCTCTTCTTTAATTTTTCAGTTAAGTATTTTGTCCTTACAAAAATTAAAATTGAACCGCGTCTTTCTGTTATTTCATCAAGTAATTCATCATATTTTTTTTCTTGTGTGGTTTGTATGATTTTTTGAGTAATTTGAGTTTTTATAACATTATTTTCTTTAACTTCTACTCTATGAGGTGATTTTAAATATTTTGTTGAAAGTTTTTTAATTCTCTCTGGTATTGTTGCTGAAAAAAGTAAGGATTGCCTTTTTTTAGGTAAATATTTTAAGATTTTCTCAACTTGGTCTTCAAAACCCATGTCCAACATTCTGTCCGCTTCATCCAGAACAAGAAAATTAAAGTTTTTCAATGATAAAGATTTCCTAAGTAATAGATCGTTAATTCTTCCTGGGGTTCCTATGATTATTTTTGGAGATTTTTTTAATTGAGAAACCTGATTGTTTAAGCTTGCTCCACCCACAACTTGAGTTATTAAAATTTTACTTTTGTATCCTTTGAGGGAAATTCCAACATCTGCTACTTGTTTTGCTAATTCTCTAGTAGGAACAAGAATTAAACCATAAGTATTTGGTGATGAAGTTATTTTTTGTATCAACGGAATCAGGTATGCAGCAGTCTTCCCCGAACCTGTTTCAGCACTTGCAAGTACGTCATTGTTCTTTAAAGCAATTGGTATAGTTTTTTCTTGAATTTCTGTCGGTTTATGAAATTTTAAATATTTTAATGATTTAATTAAACCATCAGCTAAATTGTAATCTAAAAAAGAAGTCATATTTTTCTACGGTTTTTTAATCGTAGAATTCAATTCTATAGAGTAATTCCTTATCTAGCTGATGATTATTACTACTGATACTGGTCTAAATTCTTAAAACAATGTTAGATAAATTATTTTTTATCTTTTAATTGACTTTAATCCTTCAGAAATTCCTTGAGTTGCCCAATTACCCCATGGCATTGTGAAAAATTTATATCCTTTATCTACAAAAAAGTTAGGATCCATAGTTGGAGGGATAAAATACATTCCAGGTACGACTCCATGTCTTTTGCATGCCTCAGCAATTATATCCAAACCTTTTTCGTATTCACTTGATTCAAAATCTAATGAAACTCCAAGTTCTATAGATAAATCAGAAGGACCAATAAGCAATACATCTATACCGTCTACACTTAAAATCTCATCTATGTTGTCAATAGCTTGTTGAGTTTCTATCATAGGAGCAATCAAAACTTCATCATTATACATATCTAAATATTCTCTATATTTTTCTTTTGTAGAATATTCTTTAACGTCTACTCCCCAATCACCTCTAAGGCCGGCATTACTTCTATCTCCTAATGGAGCATATTTACAAGCTCTGACCATTGCCTCAGCTTCTTCTTTTGTATTTACCATTGGAACAACTATTCCTCTAGCTCCTGCGTCTAAAGCAAAACATATAAGATCTGGTTGATTTGCGCTTACTCTCACTATAGGAGAAGCATTTTTACCCGCCATTGAAGCAATAGCTGGAATAAATTCTTTTACCATAAATGGTGAATGCTGAGTGTCATATAATATAAAATCATAATCAGAATCAGCTAATATGCTCATATTTTCTACCCAAGGGGATCCTGCACAGCCTACTACTGTTTTTCCTGCCTTTAAATTCTCTTTTACTTTATTCATTTAATTCTCCAATAATTTCATTTGTAATAAACCTTGTTTAGAAAAATATAATATATCAATTATTTTGAAATGTCATATAAAAATATTAAATTTTAACTAAACCGCTCTTTCCTTAAGCCAGTCTTCTGTAATTTCTAACCCAAAACCAGGAGCATCTGATGGAATAATATAGCCATCTTTAATTGTAGGTGTTCCAGGTAATAAAACCATTTCTTCTAATGGAACTCCTGGAGGAGAAACTCCTTCTGATCTTTCTGCCCAAGGCACTGATGGCATAGAAAAAGCCAAATGTTGTCCATATGGATAGTTTGTACTAGCATGAGGAATTACTGAAAGACCATGCGCTTCTGCTAAGTGACAAATCTTTATTCCTGCTGTTATTCCCCCTACCCAATTCAAGTCTGGTTGAAAAATATCTACGATTCCTTTACTAGCAGCCACAGCGAAGGGATACAATGAATACCAATGTTCTCCAGTTGCTAAAGTTTGCCAAGGTATTCTATTTCTTAAGTTTTGATAACCATCTAGATTTTCTGGATTTAAGTAATCCTCCATCCACTTAATTTTGTATGGCCTTAATGCTTCTGCTAACCTAACAGCATACTCATTATTTAAGGACATCCATGCATCAACAGCTATTTCTACATCAGGTCCCACTTGTTCTCTTGTTGAAGCAACTAACTCTTCAGCTCTGTTTATTCCTTCAAGATTACTCTCTGGCCCTTCTCTTAAAAAGAGTTTTACGGCTTTAAATCCTAATTCTAAGAACCACTCTATGCTATTTTTAGTCCCATATTCAAAACTAGTATTACTTGCGTAACAAAATATTTTATCCTTTTGAGGCCCTCCAATAATTTCATAAACTGGCCTATCTAAAACTTTACCCTTAAGATCCCAAATAGCATTATCTACTGCACTTATTGCAAAACTTGATAATCCAGATGTACCATATGGAATTGTTGATTGCTGCATAATATCCCAAAGCATTTCAGTAGACATACAATCTTTACCAACTAAAATTTTAGCCAAGTGATCATTTATTATTGACTCAGTAACACCTGAATATAGGGTAAATCCAAACCCCCAAGTTCCATCTTCACCCTTTACTATACATGCCGTTCTTTTCCAATTAGCAGTCCATTCAGACCTAGGGATACCTGGATATCTATTCATTGGGCTTACCATTCCTCTAGTGTCATAAGGATCATTAGATTTAGGCACTCTAGGTTTAGTTTTTATATTGGGTTTTAATTCGATTGTAAAAGCTTCGATTGATTTAATTTTCATAATTCTGTCCCATTAGAGTATAGTTTAGTGTTTGTAATTTATATAACATTTGAAAATTATCATATCCAATAAAAAAAAATTTTGTATAGAGGAAAATATGAAAATTAAAGACTTAAGACTCTCTAAAACTAAATTAGTAGAATATTTGGGAGATGTTGAACCAGCTTGGAGTCCCGGTAGTTCAGTAAAATCAAATATCGGAGGAACAACATTTACAGAAATTGAATTAGATGATGGAACTATTGGAATAGGACCTGGATGTGATCAATCAATTTTGAATGATGCAAAAGAATACTTAGTTGGAAAAAGTCCTGTGGATGTGATTAGTCATTTTAAGTATTTGATCTATAAAACTAGAAATATTCCATATAATGGATTGGCTGGGATAGATATAGCTTTGTGGGATTTAAAAGGAAAAATAGAAGGGAAGTCTATTTCAGAGATTTTAGGCAAGAAAAAAGATTATTTAATTCCTTATTCAAGTTTTGTTATTCTTTCAGATCCAGATGAGAGAGCTGAATTATCTGAAAATTTATTGAAAGAAGGATGGAAATCTATAAAGGTTAGGTTACATCATAATGATTATGAAAAAGATATAGAAACTATAGAAAAAATAGTATCAAAAACTAATGGAAAATTAGATATTTTAGTTGACGCAAATCAAGCACAATCAAGTTATCCTTGGCAACCTGGGGTGATTTGGGATATGGATAGAGCAAAAAAAACAAATGAAGCAATGCATGAACTTGGATGTTATTGGCTTGAAGAACCAAGGCCTAGATTTAATTACAGAGAACTTTCTGAACTAGTATCAATGAAAAAAACAAAGATTGCTGGAGGAGAAAATAATACAGTAGTGTCAGATTTTCATGAAATGATTGAAAAGAATGCTTATGATATTTTACAACCCGAATCTATGGTTTTGGGAGGAATTTCTCCTCTTATAGAAATTGGAGATTTATCAAAAAAACATAATAAAGAAATTGTTCCGCATCATGGAGGAGGAGATATTGGAGTTATTGCTCATATTCATCTTCTTTCAACTTGGGAAAATGCCCCTTATTGTGAAATGCTAAATGACCCTCCTTTAAGTAGCTATAAACATAAATTTTATATTTTCAATGAAAACCCAGAAGTAATTAATGGAAAAATCAAAGTTCCTGAAGGATCAGGACTTGGTGTAACAATTAAGGAAGACCTAATTATAAGAACATGAGTTTTAATTTATTTAGTTATCAATACAGAAGGTGGCTTGTTGCAGGAACTACATTTCTTTCTGTTGGTACATCCATAGGATTTGTACAATATGCATTTCAGGCTTTTGTAATTCCCTTAGAAGAAGAATTCGGATGGTCAAGAACTCAAATTAACTTATCTTTATCTTTAGGTATAGCCAGTTCGTTTATAGCCCCTGTAGCAGGGAGGTTTTTAGACAGGTTTGGATCTACTAAAATAATGTCACTTTCTTTATTACTTGTTACTTTAGGTTTCTTTATGAGGGGCTCTATGAGTGACTTATGGCAACTTTATGTATCAAGCATACTACTATATGTAGGGATTCCTGGAGCTACACAGCTTCCTCTAGGTAAACTTATGGGTTTATGGTTCCCAAAAATTAGAGGAAGGATGATCGGTTTTACAATGGCTGGAAATAATTTTTCAGCAGTTGTAACTGTACCAATTGCGACCTTTATAATTCTCGCATCAGGTTGGAGATTTGCTTTTTATGCTCTAGGTATATCAACATTTATTGTACTTATTTTAGTTCTTATATTTATAAGGGATGATAAAAATCATGATTTTGAATCTAGAAATAAAAATGAAGCAAAAAAAGGCTCTGAAAAAGATTATGAGTTATCAGAAGCTATCAAAACTAGTGCTTTTTGGTTTTTAGTATCAGGAATGACTTTACAACAATTTGCTAGAACCACAGTTGTAATACAACTGGTCCCTCATTTTGTAGCTAAAGGAGTGAATGTTGGTTTAGCTTCCTCTATGATGTCCGCATTTGGAATATTTGCGGTTATAAGTAAATTAATAAGTGGTTGGCTAAGCGATTTGATTCCATCAAGGTTTATTTTAATAATTGTAGTAATTTTCCAAATGATTGGGATACAATTTGTCCTTGCTGACAGACAAGAGTTAATGTGGATTGGATCTTCATTGATGGGCTTAGGAATTGGTGCTATGGGAGTATTGGGTCCTGCAATTACAACTGAATTATTTGGATTGAAAAAATATTCTTCAATTTTTGGTTTTATCAATATGCCAATAGCATTACCTATAATTATTGGTCCTATATTCTCAGGTATAATTTTTGATAGATATAAAACTTATACTTTAGCATTTAATCTTGTAGAATTGATTTTAATAATTTCAATAATCAGTTTTATTTTTGTAAGAATAAAGCCTAATAAAGGAAAATAATTATGGTTAAAGCAGCAGTTCTATATGAAGCTAACAAGCCAATGATCATAAAAGATCTTCACCAAGAATCTCCAAAAAGCAATGAAGTTAAGGTAAAAATGTTAGCTGCTGGGGTATGTGCTTCAGATCACCATATCATGAAAGGTGAAACAGCATTCCCAATGCCAATTGTTTTAGGTCACGAAGGTGCTGGGATAATAGAAGATATTGGAGAAAATGTTACATCTGTAAGTAAAGGCGATAAATGTATTTTATCTTTTGTAGCTAGTTGTGGATCGTGTGTTTCTTGTAGAAATGGATTAGGGAATCTATGTGACACTAATAGGCTTACAGGAACTAAGCAATACGATGGAACATTTAGATTAAAAGATGAAAAAAATGAAGAAATTCATCAGATGGCAAAACTAGGAGTTTTTGCTGAAGAAATTGTTATCCCTGAAAATGCATGTTTCAAGATAGATGATGACGTTCCAATAGATGTTGCATGCTTAATTGGGTGCTCTGTTACTACAGGGGTAGGGGGAGTAATTAATCAAAAAAACATCTTCCCAGGTGCAACTATTGCCGTTTTTGGTACAGGAGGAGTAGGACTGAACACTATATTGGGTGGTCAAATAATGAACTCTTCTAAAATTATTGCGGTAGATATACTAGATAGCAAACTTGAATTTAGTTATAAATTTGGAGCAACCCATACAATTAATTCTAAAACTGACGATGTTCAAGAAAAAATTCAAGAAATTACAAATGGACAGGGCGTAGATTTTGGATTTGATGCCTTTGGAAGTTCTATTACAACAGAACAGATGATGAAATCCTTGAAAAAAGGAGGAACTGGTGTAATTATTGGACTCGCTCCAATGGGAATGACCGCAAATATAGATTTAGTTGATATGGTAAGAGATCATAAAACTCTTGTGGGTTCATACTATGGATCAGTATCTCCTCATGTAACTTTTGAAAGAATAATTGATTTTTATAAAACAGGTAAACTAGATATAAATTCTGTTATAGAAAGAAAATACCCATTAGATCAAATCAATGAAGCATATAAAGATCTAGAGAATGGAAAAGATGGTAGAGGAATAATAGATTTTACAATATAAGCACTTATGTGGTTATAAAAAAGATTCCTGCTATATATATTAGAACTAAAACAACAAGAAAAGCATTTTTCATATATCCAGATAAATTACCTTTCAAAAATATCAATAATGCAGAAATTGATATCAATAAAAGTCCTGTTATTGTGGCAATTATATGAGCACTTTCAAATTGCTCAATTATGTTTCCAACATAAAAAATATCTGTATAAAAAATAATAGTCACATTAAATACACAACTTCCAAATAAGCCTGCTACTCCTAAGTCAGTAGCCTTCATTCTTACAGAAGCTATATATGATGAAGCTTCAGGCATGGAAGTAACTATGGATGAAACAATTATGCCTAAGGTACTTGATGCTACTCCTGTTTCATGAGAAATATTATCTACGCTATAAGCTAAAAAATATCCAGAAAAAACAACTCCTACTGAAATAAGAATAAAATAAAACCAAGCTTTGAAAGGTGTGATATCTGAATCGTCCTCTTCTATTTCTTCGTCTGGTTTCAACTTATATGTATATCTAAGTCCTATCACATAAAAGATAAAAATAATGAATGAAGATAAACCTACATTATAGAAAGAATATGAAAAATTTAGAAAAGTAACTAGTAAAACAACTACAGTCATAAATGTAGCCAGTGCTGCAAGATAAATTTGGCTACTTGATATTTGATCAATTACAGTTTTGCCACCAAAAAGAAGTGCAATTGAACAAAATATAAGCATGTTGATCATGTTTGAACCAAGTATATCTCCAAGTGCAAGAGCTGGGTTTGGAGGATCTAATAACACTGCAGATATATTAGCGGATAGTTCAGGAAGAGATGTTGCTAATGCTACAAGTATACTTCCTATAAATAAGCGACCTAATCCAGTTATTGATGCTAATACATCTCCATATTTTGCTAAATAACTACCAAAGATAACTGTAGAAACAGCACTAATTGCAAAAATAATTATATTAAGAGTTAAAATATCCATTCAATTTACCACTGACCAGTTTTTACTAAAAGATATCCAATTATAATTATAAATAAAATCAATATAATAGAAAAAATTACACTAAATCTAAGTATTTTTTGAAATTTACTCAGATTGTCATAACCTTGATTAATATAATCTTCCCAAGGATCATTTATTTTATTCTTATCATCAATAACTTTAATGTTTTTTTTCATAAGCCATCATAAACTATAATAAAAATCTTTATATCTCAATTATAAATTATTACGTAATAGTATAATATTCATAACATAAAGTAGCTTGAGATTGAGTATGTTTGATTTTATAGGTGTAGCAATTGGAATTTTATTTGCAGTTCTTATTATATCTGGAGTTATTTTTCTTATTGGGTATTCATTAAAAAACTCAGGTGTAAAAATTAGTTTCGATTTATCATTGAATGGTTACTTCTATTTTGTAAGGCTTATTTCTGGTGGGGTTTTTTGTCTAGCAGGAATTTCTAGAATATTACAAGGCTTATTTGCTTCATTATTTGGATCTAGCTTTAGCTATGAAATGATTAATGTAACAGAAAATATTAATGGATCACAAATACCAAAAACTAACCTTATGTATGATGGAAGTGTAGAGGCAAGTCTTTTTACTGGTATTACAACTGCAATAATTAGTGGGATTATATATTTAGTCCATGTATTTCTTCAAAAAAGGAATGATCTTTCAAATAATCAAAGTAACACAAATGATATTATGTTCAAAATTTTAGTTTTTGCAGGAACTGTTTTTTTTGGTCTAATTTCTATTACAGCATTAGTAGGAACAATCGATGAACTGTATAAATTTATCCTTTTTGATTCAGTAAAAGATATCGATGATTGGAGAAGAGGGGTCCCTGGTGAACCTTTATCAATAGCAATTAGTTCAGTAATCATATGGAGCGTTACACTTAGAAGGCTTATAAATATAGTCTCTAAAAGATAAAATTTATTGGATTATATGAACTTTAATTGATCCTGAATTTTTGTCATAAGCAACCTTAAATCCCTCTTGGATTTTTTCTAAAGAATACTCATGAGTAACTATTTTTTTATATGGATGCTTTCCTGAGGATAAAATATCTACAGCAATTTCAAAATCATGTTTCCCGTTTATATTTGCATAACAAGTGGCTGGAATAAAACTTATCTCTTTGATCATCGGTTGCAAAAAGTCTATTTCTACAGGATTTCTAAACCCGCCTAATACTATCACTTTACCTGTATTTTTAACACATTTTGCAGCCTGGACTAACGGTCCTGCTGATGTACCTCCAATTGTTTCTACAACAACATCTACTCCAATTCCATTAGATATTTCAAAACATTTTTCTTCAAGCTCTCCAGGTTCTGCTCCTACAACAATATCAGCTCCCATATTTTTTGCAGCTTCTGCTTGATGTGGATATTTTGCTGAAGCAATAACAGTCTTAGCTCCAAAGTATTTTGCTACTGAAATTGCAGATAGACCAATTGTAGAAGACCCTACAATTGCTACACTTTCTCCGGGTAAAAACTGCGCAAATCTAAATCCATGTACTGAGACAGCCATTGGTTCAACTAATGCACCGTCTTTCCAATCCATTGAATCAGAAATTTTAAATAATCCATTGGGCCTACGTGTAATGTATTGAGAAAATCCGCCACCAGTTTCTTCAGCGGGATTCGTACAATGCCTAAATTGACCATACTTACAAAAATAACAATTATTACAAGATTTTCCTGCACCTATATTATCTATTGCAACTCTATCCCCTATTCTTAAATTTCCAGAATATGTTTTTGGCAACTCTTCTATCACTCCAGCAATTTCATGACCACTTGGAACTACTTGAGGCTCCGATCTCTCATTAGTCATATGTAAATCAGATCCACAAATTCCTGAAGATTTTATATTAACGATTGCAGCTCCATTAAAAATATTTGGGAAAGGAATTTGTTGAACAATATAATCACCAGTTCCATCATCCAAAGCTGCAGTGATTTCATTTTGACTAGTCACATTTTCTCCTTTAAGTTTTTTAGTTATTAAATACTTAAGATATTTTACTTTTTACGAGAAAAAAACAAAATAAATGCATATAAAGTAAAAAATAAAACTAATCCAATTATAAAAATTGCAATTAATAAATTTTCAGAAAATCCAGATATAAAATCTGTTATCCATTTTGCAAAATCAGGATTTATTGAATCCCCATGATGATTTAATCCTTCGGATTGCTTTAATGGTTTAAGAAACATTTAATTTGCAAGTCTTTTATGAAATCTGGATGAAAATCTTTTTTCACTTATCGAGAAAGAAGCAATTGAAGCAATTAGAAGAGATACAACTCCAACCCATAATCCAAAGTCATAATTTCCAAAAATATCGTATACCATTCCAAATAATAGTACAGCTCCAGCTCCTCCTAGTTGATGAGACATATTTATCAGACCAACTAAAGATCCAAGTCTTTTTTGACCGTAAATTTCTGATGTCAAAGCAGTTGTAAGTGGTACAGTTGCCAACCAAGACATACCTCCAACTATTGCGAATGCCCATAATGCTAATTGACCAGTTAAAAGCAATAATGCAAGAAATGCTATCCCTCTAGTAGCATAAACAAGACCCAAAATTATCCTTCTTTGAAAAATGTCTGAGAAATAACCTGAACAAAAAACTGAGACCCCATTCACTGCGCTCAAAACTCCAAAAGATAATGCTGCTTCAGAAGTTGAAATGTTTTCTGAAATAGCCCATTTTATAAAATGCACAGAAATAGAAGCAGTAGTAATTCCGCAAACAAAATATCCTATTGATAGTTGCCACATTGGCTTTGAGTTATAAGCAGTTGTCCATTTATCTACCCACAAGGGGCCTGATTCTTTAGAAGAGTGGTTGCCATCTTGATCAGAATCTTCAATAGTCAAATTAATATCTCTAGGTTCATTTTTCAAAACAATTATAGATGTTGGAACAACAAGAATAAGTCCAAATAAACCAACTACAATCCATGCTAATTGCCAGCTATAATTTATAGCAATAAAAGTCAATAATGGGATAAAAAACAGACTCCCTATTGAACCTCCAGCCATAACAGCACCCATTGCTACTCCTCTCCTTTTCGCAAACCATTTTGAAAGAATAATGCCCAAAGGACCTCCTGTTCCAGTGGCAAATGAAATCAAAAACCCATAATAAAAAGAGAGTGTGAAAACATTATAAGAAGTAGCAACTAATATTGAGCTAATAGAAACAATTATAGAGCAGAAAACCATCACAATCTTAGGGCCATATTTATCAGATAATTGGCCGATTATAGGATTTGCCAATCCATTAACTAGCCAACCTATGCTTGCAGCCAAACTAATAGATGATACATTCACTTCCCATTCTGATCCCCATATATCAACAAAAATTCCAAATCCTTGTCTAGTTCCAATCCCAATTACGTTGAAAAGAAATAGAACACCAACAATTAACCACCCATAATAAATTTTTTTTGATCGAATTGAAAATATATTTAACATTATTTGTTTAGATGCATAAAAATCTTATTATTATAATAATATTAAAAAATGAATATTTATGAAAAAATTTCTAAGTTTTTTGTTGATAACCCCCGAAAGCTGTTTCTACTATTTATCTTTATTACTGTAGGCTTGGCACTTTCATACTCATTCATTCCTTATCGAGGAGATGCATCTACTTCTCCAAAAGATCCCGTCATAGATCTTGATATAGAAATATCAAAAAAGTTTTCAGATGAAGTGCATTTTGCACTATATCTTCTTGAAGTCCCAAAAGGCGAAGATATTCTTTCTAAAAAATACTTACTTGAAATATTTAAAGCCTCTGAAAAATTAAGGTTAATTGATTCTAAAAAGGAACTATCTCCAAGTACGATTGAGAAGCAAAATCATCTATTTAGCTATGTGGATTCAGAAACATCAATAGAAGTTAATGGAATTCTTACTTTAGCAGATGTTGTAAACAATGTATTACTAGCAAACCCTAGATACAATAAAACGCTTCAAAATGCTACCAATGAAGAAGTGAAGGAAGTCATATCAACAGTTCTAAAAGGAGATCAAGTAAAAGATATTAAGAGAAACATAAGCATTCATTCAAACATAGAAAAGAAAAATATAGATGGGAATGAAATTGATTGGTGGACTTCACCTGCAATGTTAATAGTTGTATTAGGAAATAACGAATCTCTTGGAGGAGGTTCTCAAAGAGTTGCACTTGGAGGAGATAAAAATACTCTTGATAAAGAAGAATTCAATATTAATATTTTAGAAGTTCTAAAGCAAGAAATGCATACATTAAAAATATGGGGAATTGCAATTGATGTAAATACTGAAGGAGAAAGACAAGGAACCTCCTCAGCTTTATTCATAACGCTAACTGTTATAGCAGCTATTGCAGTAGTCGGCCTTTCTCTAAGGTCTTATTGGGCAGTTGTTCTAGTAGGGATAGGGCTCTCAACGCTAATGATTTGGTTAAAAGGGATCTCATTTTTATTAGGTCTTAAAGGAGGGTTGATTTCTGACTTAATTGTGCCAATTGCTATGGTTTCATTTGGAGTAGACTTTGCAGTTCATTCCATTAGAAGATACCAAGAAGAAAAAAGTAATAATATAACTTTTGATAAAAAGTTTATTATTGCATTTGGAGGAGTAGGGTCAGCATTAACATTAGCTTTTATAAGTGATGCTATTGCTTTTTTATCTAACATAACTGCAGGTATAGAATCTGTTGTGCATTTTGGTCTTGCTGCAGGAGTAGCAGCGTTTGCATCTTACATTGTATTAGGAATATATGCACCTTTCATTCTTTCGAAAATAGATTCAATTGACAATAAGAAAAATAAAAATAAATTGTTTTGGACAATAGAAGCAATAGGATCCGCAGGTCTTTCAGGAGGATCTGTTATTGTTTTCTTACTTGTGTCTCCATTAATTGGGATAATTATGATTCTAACTAACATACTTATGTTTTTATTATTACCTGTATATTTAGCAAGCAGATCTAAAAAAAATATTGAAATAGAAGAAAAAATAAATAATAAAAATGTTTTTGTTAAATTTGAAGAAATGTTTAGCAAAATCATTATATTTTTTGCAAAAAAACCATATCTAACAATTCTTATATTTTCATTAATAACAGTCTATTCTACTTTTTTAGCGTTTAAACTTGAAGCAAGATTTGAAGTCGCAGATTTTTTCAATGAAGAATCAGAGTTTGTGATCGGATTAGATAAGCTAGATTATCACTTTGGAGACACCACAGGTGAAATTGGGGTGATATATATCAAAGGGGACTTAGCAAACCCAAGTGCTATTAAAGATTTGAAACAGTTACTCGAAAATTTAGATAGTATGGAGCTCTTAGCTCATGACAAAATGGGGGAATTATTATTAATTGAACCAAATTTGATTTCCTTAATAGAACAGAAAAACCTTTCTGGGAATGATAAAGAAGAAAATCGAAAAACCTTTGAAAATTTAATAAACGAAGGACTGATAAATGAAAACAATGAAGAATTTTATTCACCAAATAGAATTAAATTTACACTTATCAAAGATGAAAATGAATTTTCTACAGTTTTTAGAGTAGGAATTCCAGATTCAGCTAATCAAAATATTACAACTCTTGCAAGAAATGATTTAGAAAATGAACTAGAATTTCTAAAAAATAAGCCATACATTACTGAATATGGAATAACGGGTTCTCCTTTTGTTAGAGATATAGAATTATCCTCAGCAACAAAATCTTTATATAGATCTATACCAATTGCAGCATTTGCTTCATTTATAGTACTACTAATAACATTTAGATCAATAAGATATGCTTTAGTAACAGTAATTCCTATTGGTTTAGTTGTAAGTTGGTTATATGGAATTATGTACATTGGTGGTTACTCTTTAAATTTAGTTACAGCTACAATAGGAGCAATATCAATAGGAGTAGGAATAGATTTCTCAATCCACATAACTCAAAGGTTTAGAGAAGAATTAAGAAAAAGTTCTTATGATATAGCTCTCCAAAAAACTCTAAATGGAACAGGAATTGCATTATTAGGCTCTGCAATATCTAGCATTATTGGTTTTGCAATCATGGGATTTGCTCCAATGCCTATGTTTGCAAGCTTTGGGCAAATAACAGCAATTATGATTTTTCTTGCACTTATATCTACAGTATTTGTACTTCCTAGTTTATTAGTTATAGTAACTAAAAAATAATAATGTAGAATTTATTTTATGAATGAAAATGACTATTCAATAAGTGAGGTCTCAAAAATAACTGGAGTCAGTACTTCAGCTATAAATTATTATGTAAGATTAAATATTTTAGAGCCCCCTAAAAAAATTTCTAAAACTCGATCTACTTTTTCAAATTTTCATCTAGAAAAAATAAATGAAATAAAAAAATTACAGAATGATGGTTTCCCATTAAAATTAATTAAGAAAAAAATAAATACTATTTCTTCACAAATTAAGGAGAACTATTCAATTGATGAAATTATAAGGCTATCAAATGTAACTAAATTATTTTATGAAGATTTATTAGAAAACAAATTAATTAAACCACCAAAAGATGTAGAAGGAGAAAAGTTACATCCAAACGGAATAGTAAAAATCATAAAATCCTACAAAAATCTTTATGACTTAGGGATATCATTTGAAACATTAAAAAGACATGAAGAGTATAAAAAATTAAGTGAAGCTGAGGCATATTTTTTATTAGAACATTTAAATGATGCTAAAAAAAATAAAGATGAATTCAATCAATTCGAAATCGTTCAGTCTTTTGAAAATATAAGGAATTATTATAGAATGGATTTTTTTAATGACTAATATAGCTATAATTGGTCAATCTGCATTTGGAGAAAAGGTTACTTCAGAAGTATCAAAAATTGAAGGTTGTAATATAGTAGGGATTTTTACCCCACAAAACCAAGATAATGATCCTCTTTATCAATATGGAATTACACAAAATATGAATATTTTAAGGTATGAAAAACTTAGATCTAAAAATGCTATTAAAGAATTTAAAAAACTTAATGTTGATCTTCTTGTTATGGCATATGTAACTGATATTGTACCAATGGAAATAATTAATAACCCAAAAAAAGGAACCATTCAATACCATCCTTCGCTATTACCAAAACATAGAGGCCCTTCTTCAATAAATTGGGCTGTTATTAATGGCGATAAAAAAACAGGGATAACTATATTTTGGCCTGACGAAGGATTAGATACCGGACCTATTTTGATGCAAAAAGAGTTAGATATATCAACTGATGATACAACTGGGAGCTTGTATTTTAATAAGTTATTTCCCTTAGGAGTCAGCTCATTGGTAGAATCAGTAAAACTTGTGATTTCTGATAAGGCGCCAAAAATCAAACAAGATGAAAAAAAAGCATCATATGAATCTTGGTGTTCAAAAAAAGAAATTAATTGGGATAAAGATCCTAATGATATCTATAATTTAATTAGAGGTTGCGACCCCCAACCTGGAGCTTGGACTAAAATAGATTCAAAAACTGTATTTCTATACAATTGTAAGTTTATGAATAGTGACGAAATAGATATAAATAAAAAGTTAATTATAAAAAATAAAACAGTAAGCGTAGGGCTAGGAAATAAAAAATTAATTATAGGTCGAATCAAAGATCATAATGGTAAAAAAATTGATGCATATGAATGGTTTGAAGAAAATAAATTAACAGATAGTTCAAAATTAGGATAAATTAGTGGAAAAAAATTATAAAACTATAATGCAAGATTCTTTAAACTGCAAAAATGCAGAATATAAAGAGATTAGAGTAGAAGAAACTGTTTCTACAAGAATTAATTACAATGGAAAAACTAGAGAAAACGTATCTATAAACTCACATTTTGGAGGATCTGCACGATCAATGAGTAATGGCGGTTGGGGCTTTACTAGTTTCAATGAAATAGATCTGGCCCCAACAAAAATGAAGGAATCTATAGAATTAGCAAACTACAGCCAAAATACAGCCTTTAAAATTCAAAAAAACACCCCAATAAAAGTGGTATTACCAGCAGAAGTAAAAAAAGATCCAAGAAAAATTTCTTTATCAGAAAAAATTACTCTTTTAGACCATTACAAAGAATTAGTTTTAAGTGATAAAAGAATTCATGGATGTGAAATTGTTTATGGTGATACTGAAAGAAAAGTGATTTTTGCGGATAGTGATGGCAACGAAATAGAGCAAAATTTTATTCATGTAATACTTAGAATTGCTGCTAATAGCTCAGATGGTAATGACATGCTTCAATCTGGATTTTCAATAGGCTCTTTAGGTGATTACTCTATTGTAGAAAACCTTGATAATAAAGTTTTAGAATGCAGTAAAAAATCAATAGACTTAATTAAAGCTCCAAAAATAACAGGCCAAGAAACTACAGTTGTATTAGATCAAATACTAGCAGGCGTTTTTGTTCATGAAGCATTTGGGCATCTTTCAGAAGCAGATAATGTGTATGAAAATAAAAGATTGCAAGAGATATTAAAACTGGGAGAAAAATTTGGTAATCCAGATCTTAATATTACAGATGGTGCAAAAATTCCAAACCTAAGAGGTTCATATGAGTATGATGATGAAGGAACTCCCTCAACTAGTACACCATTAATAAGAGAAGGGGTTCTTGTGGGAAGATTGCATTCTAAAGAAACTGCAAGCAAACTAGACGAAAAACCAACAGGAAATGCAAGAGCCATATCATATGCTTATCCCCCTATTGTAAGAATGACAAACACGATAATAGAAAACAGCACGAATACAAAGGATGAAATCATTAAAGATACAAAAGATGGTTTATATGTCAAAAATTGGTATGGAGGGATGACAGAACATGAAATGTTCACTTTTTCATCTGCTGAAACATATAAAATTGAAAATGGAGAAATAAAAGAGACATTGAGACCAGTTAAGCTATCTGGCAATTTATTTACTACACTTAAAAATATTAATGGAATCGCAAATGATTTAGAAATAAATCAAGGTGGAGGCTGTGGAAAAGGCGGACAAAGCCCATTGCCTGTATCAAATGGATCGCCTCATATAAGAATAAATAACTGTTTAGTATCGAGTGGATAATGAAAAAGATTGAAAAATTATTAAATAATCATTTTGAACAACATGAAATTTATGAAGAAGAAAATGAGTATAAAAGCATAGGATTTGAATCGAATAAATTAAAAGAAATTTCAATTAAGCAGTCAAAAGGCTTTGCGGTCAGAGCAATAAAAGACTCTGGTTTAACTTTCTCATCATCTAGTAATTATGATTTAGAAAAATTTGGTTCAAATTTTCTAGAATTAAGTGATTTCCCTACAAAAACAAATATAAAATTTCCAAAGAAAAAACTATCTGAAAATAAAGCCTTAATTTATTCAGAAGAAGAATTCTTATTAGAAAATAATTTTTTTATAGACAAGTTAGATAAAAACATAAAAAAAATATTAAATAAATTTCCAGATGCATTATGTGATGCAGAGTTCGATCTAGGTAAAGGAAAATCATTTTTAAAAAATTCTAATGGCCTAAGTCTTGAATCAAATGAATCAGGAATAAGTTTTTTTATTTCCGCACAAACTATAAATGGAAATGATATGTTGAATATATATAACTATGCAAGTTCAGTAAAAAATATTGAAGATGAAGTTGTAGATAAATTAACCAGCAAATTGATAGAAAACTTATCTATCGCACAAAACATAAAAGAAACACCTAAAAATGGTTGCCCTATAATTTTCACACCCCACGGACTTTATCAAACAATTTTATCCCCTTTACTTGTTTCATTTAATGGCACCAATCTATCAAAAAATCTATCTAAGCTATCCAATAAAGAAAATGAAGATATTTTTGATAATAAAATAACAGTTGTAGATAATCCATTAATAGATTTTAGTACATCATCTAGAAATTATGATGGTGAGGGAATTCCAAGTAAAATAAATACCTTAATAAAAAACGGAAAGTTTATTTCAGGGATTTTTGATCTAAAAACAGCCAACGAGTATAATTGCGAATCAACAGGTTCCGCAGTACGATCAGTGCATTCAAATACTTTCCCTAGTATTTCTAATCTCATAATGAATACCGGAGATACCTCATTTAATAAAATGATTGAACAAATTGATGAAGGTATTTTAGTAGATCATCTTCTTGGGGCAGGACAAGGCAATGAACTTTCAGGAGATTTTAGTGCCAACATATCACTTGGATATAAAATTGAAAAAGGAAAACTAGTAGGAAGAGTAAAAAACACGATGATTTCTGGAAACTCTTTCAATGCTCTTAATAAAGTTGATAGTATAAGCAAAGAAAATGAAATTGTGTATGGATCATTAGAATTACCTTTTTTACAAACTAGTAATGTTGAGATTTCATCATGACATATGGAATAGATTTTTCAAAAGTAAATTTCGAAACCTACGAAGAAAATTATACAAAAATAATTAAATTTAACGTAGAAAAAATTATAAATTTTTTAGAAGAAATGATAATTTTTGAAAATGAAAACAAAGGTTATGATTTTGAAGATTTTATTTTGAAATTTTTAGATCATGAAAATAATAAAATCAGAAAAATTAGTACTAAGTATCTTACAAAAAGTTCTGATATTTCTTCACTACAAAAAATTAGAAATATTATTACACTAGAAAAAGATGATGATATAAAAACACAAGCAATTATTATATTTGGAAATTGGATTTCTAATTATGTTTCAAAAAATAAACAGTTAAAAAGACTAATGGAATTTGGATTGAACTTCGTAAAATCATCAAAATCTGAAAAACATAAGAACTTAATGATTCAAAGTTTAAGTTTTATAAAAAATCCTGATATAGAAACCTTGATTTTAGAAAAATATAGTTCAAATGGGGATGAAGATTTGATTTGTGCAATTACTTCAATGGGAAATAACGGAGATATTAAATGGATTCCTCTAATAGAAGAAATGTTAGATCATGACAACTTTAAAATAAGGTCAGAGGCTTGCAATTCTTTAAGTTTAATTGGGAATGAAGAAAATTTAGATCAAATAAAAGATTTATTAGAGGATGAAGAATTAGAAACTCAAAAAGCAGCTGTAAACGGAATTTCAAATATTGGTGGTGTTTACGCTAAAAGCATTTTGGATAATTTAAAGTTTTCGAGTGAACCTGAAATTGTGACACTAAGTAAAGAAAAACTATCTGAAATAAAGGCTGATGAAGAATTGATTTCTGCTAATCCAAATGATATTTCAGAGGAGACTGAAAAAAACATTAAAGAAGATTATGAAAAAGATTTTGATGAATACAACGCCGCTGAGATTGAAGGATGGGGATCATTAAACGCTGATGGGACATCATTCATTGCCCCAGATGCAATTGATGACGATATTGACGATCCTATAAAATCATTGGCTGATTATGAAAAACCTATCGACCAACCTGATATTGACGATTAATTTTGAGCAATTATTGAGGCTCCTAAAATAGATGCATTTTCTCCTAATTTAGTCATTCTTATTGGAGGAGATTCTTTATAAAATTCAATGCAATATTTTGAGACTGATTTTATAAGAACATCAGAATAATTATTATTTATAGCCTCAGCAACAGATCCTCCTAATATTATAATTTCAGGATTTAATACCGCTAATAAAGAAGCTAAGCCTCTACCTAAATTTTCTATGACATCAAACAAAATTTCTTTACACAATAAATCTCCTCTTCTTGCATAATCAAAAACAAGCTTAGAATTTATTTCATTATCTGAATAATCATTTAAAATTTTACTTTTATATTTTTTTAATCTTTGTTTTGCAATTGATGCTATAGCAGTACCGGAAACATTTCCTTCAAGACATCCTGGACACCCAAGAGAGCATCTATGACCATTAGGATTAATTATGATGTGACCAACCTCTCCAGCGAACCAATTATGGCCTTGAATCATATTTCCATTAGATATCATTCCTGCTCCGACACCTGTTGAAACTGTTAAATATACTATATCTTTAGATCCAGTAAATTCACCAAATTTTGTTTCCGCTAATGCTGCCAATGTAGCATCATGCCCTACTTTTGAAACAATTCCTAAATTTCTCTCTATAAACGGAATCAATGATTTGTCATGCCACCCAGTTAGGTTAGGAGGATTTATATATTTTCCTGTGATTTGGTCAAGGGGTCCTGCTGAAGAGTAACCCATTCCTCTAATAGATTCTGTTTTAGAGATTTTTATAATCATTTCTGATATAAGATCTCCTGCTTTTTCTATTCCCAAAGACGGCTTATATTCAACTTTAGTTTTATCTAATATTTTTCCAGATAAGTCGACTAAAGCTACACGGATATTAGTACCTCCAATGTCTGCTGCAATTACTAGATCGGAATTTTTATCGATATTGATTTTCATATCGTAATTATACTAATTATTTTCTAAAAGTTCAGAAAGATCGATTGATTCAATTTCTTCTTTACTTATTCCACAATTCTCTGCTGAACTTAATGCTTTTGAGGTTAATTTTCTAGTATATAAAAATTCTAAAACATCATTTATATCTAATTCTTGTGAAAAGCATATAAATCTTTCGTCAGCTAATGCCTCCTCAGGGATATTTTGCTCTTCCATGGTGATATCAGATTCTGGCAAATCAAACTCGAAGTATCTTAACAATGCTTCAGCATCAATATAACAACTTTCTAATTCAACAATTATATTAGGGAGGTCCGTTAAAGATGGATTCAAAGGATCTGAAAAAATATCTCCCAATTTAAAAGATAAGCATTCTGCAGATGATTCATTCAGACCTATTTCAACCAATTCTTTAGGAATTTCAATACAATCTGCCAAGTTTGAAATATCTGAAAAAATTTGAATAGGAAATAATCCTCCACTTGAATATATAAAACCAAGAGCTTCTTTAGTGCTTTCAAAAGAATTATCTTCATCTCCTGAAGTAGTGGCAAAGCACTCCAAAGCATTTATATTTTTTGGCAAGATAGATGCTAAAGGCTTATTATCAATAATTCCTTCAAATAAATTACCATTTTTAGATGAATCATAAATATTTCGAGAAGTTTCATTTAAGCAAAATAACGTTCCAAGAGAATATGTAAAAACAGGAGTTCCAAAGGATTCTCTTAAATAATCGAATTTTTCATTTTGATTATTTGACTTTATACATAACAACTCTTCTTGAGATAAATTAATATTGCTATTAATTAAAATACCTTGAATTATTCTAAAATTAGAATTTTGAGACAAACAATCTGATATTTCAGGATTTGGGAAGGAAGTTTCTGAATAAAAATCAATAGCAGATTTTTCATTAGAAAATTTTTCATAAAAACAGCTTTGTTCAGCTTCTGGTAATTCTAAAATGAAAGACTTAAAGTTCACCATAGGATTAACTGTTATTGGAGTGTCATCTATTACAGAGTCATCTACTTGGTTTTGCGCACATGCTACAAAGAATACAAGTGTAAATATTAATAAAATTCTTTTCATACTAATATTTTATCAATTTAAAGCTTTTTCTAAATAGTAAATTCCCAAAAAACATAGTAAATTTAAATCAAATTAATATGGAGTTTTTTATGGAAAGTAAAGCTGCAATTCATACAGAATACGGAAAAAATTTAACTGTAGACAACATTCAGATTCCAGATCCAAGACCAGATCAAGTAATAGTCAAACTACATTCTAGTGGAGTTTGCCATAGCCAGTTACACCAAATGCATAATCCTGATAGTCCAACTCCAAGTTTATTAGGGCATGAAGGAACTGGAACAGTTATAGCTAAAGGATCTGATGTTACTCATCTTGAGGAAGGAGACTTGGCTATTGTAACTTGGGTGAACAGAGAGCCAGTTAAAGGTAGACCTGTGTTTCCACCAACAGGTGTGACTTACAACGAAGCTCCTTTAAATGGTGCCACATATACTTGGGGGGAACATGTATTGGTTAGATCAGGTTATGTAGTGAAGGTACCAAAATCATCAGATAAATATAATTCATCAATTGTTGGGTGTGCAGTACTAACTGGAGCAGGGGCAGTTTTACATACTGCCAAAGTTAGACCAGAAGAATCTGTAGCAATTTTTGGAGTAGGTGGAGTAGGATTGTCATCTTTAATTATGGCTAAAATATTAGAAGCCTATCCAAGAATAGCGGTAGATATTTCTGATGAAAAATTAGACTTTGCGAAAAAATTTGGAGCTACACATACTATTAATTCCAAAAAAGAAGATCCTGTTGAAGCTATTCATGAAATTACATCAGGAGGGTCTGATTTCTCATTTGATACGATTGGATTAAGAATAACAAATGAACAAATTTTACCAAGTGTTAGAGGCGGAGGATCTGGAGCTGAAAATATTGGAGGAATGGCTGTTCTAGTAGGTATGCCAGGGAAAGAAATGACTTTAGATCCAGGACATTTTATGTTTCATCAAAGACAATTTAGAGGATCATTAGGAGCAACATATCCTGATAAAGATTTCCAAATGTATTTGAGACTTTATGAAGAAGGGAAATTCCCATTAGATAAGCTTGTGACTAAAGAATATAAATTAGAAGAAATCAATAAAGCATGTGATGACCTTCATAATGGAAAAATAACAGGCAGGTCTATTATAAATTTTGATTCTTAATCAAAAAGGCATTTATGAAAAAACTATTTATTACTGGAGGCTCTGGATTAATAGGATCTATATTAAATAATCATTTAAAAAAAGATTATGAAATCCTAAATCTAGATATTAATAATTCAAAAAAATCATCAGAAACTATTGTTGGAGATATGAATAATTATAATGATGTATTATCAGGGTCTGAAGGCTCTTTCTCAATAATTCACTTAGGAGCTGTAGTTAGTGTAGATTCAAATTGGGATTTAGTATTAAAAAATAATATTGAATCAACCAGAAATGTTTATGAATCAGCAAGAATAAATAAAGTAAAAAAGGTTATTTTTGCAAGTTCTAATCATGCTGTCGGCTTGTTCGAAAATGATGATCCGTATAAGCAGATAGTAAAAGGAAACTATGAAAATATTGACCATAATAATATTCCTGTAATTGATCATAATGTCCCGATAAGACCTGATTCCTACTATGGTATTTCAAAAGCTTATGGTGAATCTATGGGAAGGTTTTACTTTGAGGAACATGGCATAGAATCAATAAACTTAAGAATTGGAACTGTTCAAAAAGTAGATACACCAACAAATTCAATTAGACATTTTGCAACATGGCTTTCTCATAAAGATATAGCTCAATTAGTTGAAAAAAGCTTAAGTTCTAAACTTGGTTTCGAAATATTCTATGGAGTTTCGAATAATAAATGGCGCTTTTGGGATATAGAAAATGCCTATAAAAAAATTGGATATCAACCTGTTGAAAATGCAGAAAATTATAGAAAGTAGGAAGAAATGGCAATAAATATAGATTTATCAAATAAAAAAGGAATAATATTTGGCCTAGCAAATCAAAGGTCTATTGCTTGGTCTATTTCGGAAAAGCTTATGGAGGCAGGAGCTCAACTGGCTTTTACTTATTTAGATGAAAGGCTTCTAAAAAATATAAATAACCTACTTGAAAATAATGATTCATTATTAATTAAATGTGATGCAAATAATGAGTCTGAAGTGAAAAATGTAATGAAAACATTCCATGATAAATACGGAGAAATAGATTTTATAGTTCATTCGGTAGCTTTTGCTAATAGAGAGGACTTAGGAGGAGATTTTTCTAACTTATCAAAAGATGGATTTTCATTAGCATTGGAAACTAGCTCTTACTCATTAGTAACTATAGCAAGAGAAGCCTCAAAATATTTTTCTAAAAATGGAGGATCAGTGATTTCTATGACTTTTGATGCTTCAACAAGAGTTTATCCTGGCTATAACGTAATGGGGACCGCAAAAGCAGCTTTAGAAAATATCAACAGACAATTATCATCAGAATTTGGTCCAAGACAAATAAGGTTTAACTCTATTTCAGCAGGACCTCTTCCATCCTTATCTGCAAGAAGCATACCTGGATTTGTACAAATGAGAAAAGCTCATGAAGAAAGATCTCCTATAAAGAGACCTATAACTCATGAAGAGGTGGCAAATACTGCACTATTTCTTATAAGTGACTTATCAAGTGGAATCACCGGTAGCATTATTCCTGTAGACGGAGGATATGGAATAATTGCCCTCTAAAATAAGAAAACCAAATATATTTTATGGTTGGTGGATAGTATTAAGTGCAGGAATAGTGCAATGGTATTCCTCTGCAGTATTTTGGAGAGGTTTCCCTCCTTTTTTTGATGCAATTCTAAGTACTTTCGGTTGGAGTACAGCCGCAACCGGGGCAGCAGTTTCTATACAAAGATCTGAAAGTGGTTTGATATCCCCATTTGTAGGAACAGTTATTAAAAAGTTTGGACCAAAGAGAGTTATGGCATTTGGGATTTTTTTAACAGGCGGGTCATTCATTTGGATGAGTAGAATGCAAAATTTGTGGGAGTTTTATTGCGCAATAACAATTTTAACTTTAGGAATGTCTTTTGGGACTTTTATAATTTTTTTAGCAGTAGTTGGAAATTGGTTTCAGAAAAATAGGGGTAAGGCAATTTCAATTTTAATGTCAGGAGCAGGACTTGGTGGCATTACTATTCCTTTGATCGTTTTAGGAATAGAAGAATTTGGTTGGAGAAATATGATTTTCTCCGTTGGTTTAGGATTTTGGATTCTAGGCTTTCCTACATCATTAGTTTTGAGAGGAGATCCAGAAGACTATGGTCAATATCCTGATGGAGAAAAACAAAGTTTAAACTCAAATTCTAAAGAAACAATTGATGGAAGAAACACAGGCTTTTCAGTAAAAGATGCTTTAAAAAATGGAAATTTTTGGAAATTAGCAATAGCTGCTGGGATTAGCCAATCTGTATTTACAAGTAATCTTTTTCATCTAACATCATTTAAAGAATTTGGATTGACTACCACTTTTGCTGCAACAATAATAGGACTTTCATGGTGGGGGGATATTTCAGGTAGGATTATTGTAGGATTTATAACAGATAAATACGATCGAAAAAAACTTTTAACTATTTCTTTTACATTACTTACTATAGGGATTTTAGGAGTAAGTATTATAGGATCACAAAATGAGTATGAATATCTAGATAAAAATTTAGGAATTATTCTTTTTGTAATTTTTTTTGGTCTAGGATTTGGATCCTCTGTTCCTTTAAGGCTTACATTAGCAGCTGATTATTTTGGAAGAAAAAATTATGGGTCTATGGTGGGAATATTAAATACTGTTGGTGCAGTATTTGGAACTTTATCTCCATTGTTGATTGGATTAACAAAAGATTTTACAGGGGATTACAAGTACGCTTACTATATTTTGACTTTTATGATGATTTTTTCCATCCCATTAGTAATTTCACTAAAAAAAAATAATTGATCAAAAAAAGCTCTAAATTTAATGAATATTTTGTATGAAAATTTTATTCTCTATTTAACTCAATTTTTTTTCAATAATTTTAGTAAAAGAGATTTTTTTTGAATTCATTTGTTCATTTACATAATCATTCTGAATATAGCTTACTAGACGGGATGAGCAATCTAGAAAAAATGGTATCTAGAGTAAAGTCTAATAATCAACCTGCGATAGCAATTACTGATCACGGTAATATGTATGGAGCTGTGGAATTTTATAAACTTTCCAAAAAGTATGACATAAAACCAATTATTGGATTAGAAGCTTATTGTGCTATAGATGATAGCTTAAAAAAAAATAATGATGAAAAAAGTCCATACCATTTAACTCTTCTATCAGAAAATGAAACCGGTTATCAAAATCTAATGAAAATGGTAACCCACGCTAACTTAAATGGTTTTTATTACAAGCCTAGAATAGATAAAAAAATTCTAGAGCAATACAATGAAGGAATAATAGTTCTTTCTGGGTGCCCTTCATCTGAACTTTCAAGATCAATCGTAAGTAATGATGATGAAAAAATAAAAAACACCTATGGATGGTTTTCAGATGTTTTCAAAGATAGATTTTATCTTGAAATAATGGATCATATAGGAGTCCCAAACCAAAAAACTATTAATCAAAAATTACTTGAAATAAGTGAAAATAATAATCTCCCTCTTGTAATAACAAACGATAATCATTACGTAGAAAAACAAGATCATTTAGCACATGAATTATTAATGTGCTTGCAGACTAACTCAAATATTAATGATCCTAATAGATTTAAGTTTGATGATGACAATTATTATATAAAGTCTTCTGAAGAAATGTGGGAACAATGGAAGGAATTGCCTTCTGGATTAAATAATACTCTAGAAATAAGCGAAAGATGTAATATCAAACTGGATTTTACCAAAGCATTGCTACCAAAATATGACTGTCCTGATAATAAATCTTCAATGGAATACTTAAGGGAGCTTTCATACAAGGGTTTTAGTAAAAGATTTAATGAAAATGACCCTGAATTAATTGAAAGATTAGATTATGAATTAGAAGTTATAGAAAAAAGTAAATTCCCTGATTATTTTTTAGTTTGCTGGGATATTTTTAATTTTGTAAACTCTAAGAATATTTTATCTGCAGTCAGAGGTTCTGCAGCAGCAAGTTTAGTCCTTTACTGCTTAGAAGTTACTAAAATAAATCCTATGGAACACAATTTAGTTTTCGAAAGATTTCTTAATTTAGAACGTAGAGAAATGCCTGATATTGATATGGATTTTGAGGACGATAAAAGAAATGAAGTGATGAAATATTGCGTTGAAAGATATGGAAAAGATCATATAGCTCAGATCATAACTTTTGGAACTATGGGAGCTAAAGCTGCTGTAAGAGATGTAACTAGAGTTTTAGATTTACCAATTTCTGTAGGAGATAAACTTGCAGGGATTATCCCAACTAAACCAGGAACTAAAATTAAAGATGCTCTTGAAATAGATGATTTTAAATCATTAATGAATGACTCTGATAATAGAAAGGTTGTAGATTTTGCACAAAAATTAGAAGGAACAGTAAGGCATGCTTCTACACATGCTGCAGGGGTAGTTATTTCACAAGAAGATCTTACTAATGATGTTCCTTTACAAATATCAACATCAGGGGAAGAAAATGCCCCTCCAACAACTCAGTACGCTATGGCAGCAATCGCAGATGTTGGTTTACTTAAGATGGATTTCTTAGGATTAACTAACCTAAGTATTATAAGTAAAACTATAGAACTAATTGAAAAAAGGACTGGCAAAGATTTCAATATTTACGAAATTTCAAAAACTGACGAGAAGACATTTGAGTTGTTATCAAAAGGAGATACTTTTGGAGTATTTCAATTAGAGTCAGCAGGAATGAGAAAATATATAAAAGATTTAAAACCTAGTAGTATTTCAGATATAGCAGCCATGATTGCCTTGTATAGACCAGGGCCAATGGAACACATTGATAGATTCATTAGATCAAAATATGGTAAAGAAAAAATCAAATATCCTCACGATGCCTTAAAAGATATCTTGTCTGAAACTTATGGAATTATAGTCTATCAAGATCAGGTTTTAAAAATTGCTCAAGCATTTGGAGGTTACACACTTGGCGAAGCAGACATCTTGAGAAAAGCAATGGGAAAGAAAATTAAAGAGGTTATGCAGGCAGAAAAAGATAGGTTCATATCAGGATCCTTAAGTAAAGGGTTTGATGAAAAAACTAGTAATGAAGTATTTGAGCTAATAGAACCTTTTGCAGGTTATGCATTCAATAAAGCTCATAGTGTATCCTATGCAATGATTGCATACTGGACTGCTTATTTTAAGGCAAACTATAAAATAGAATACTTTACTGCATTATTAAACTCTTCTATAAACAACACAGATAAAATTTCGGTCTGTGTAAGTGAAATAAGAAAAACAGAACTTGAAATAATAAAACCAAATATAAATAATTCAAATGTTTATTTTAGTATTTTATCTACAGAAAAAGGGAAAATAATTGGCTACGGATTGTCTTCTCTGAAAAACGTTAGTGCAGCATCTCTTTCTAAAATAATAGATGAAAGAAAAAAAAGTGGCCCATTTGAATCATTAGGCGATTTTTGCAAAAGAATTGATTCTTCTTGGATTAATAAAAAGATTTTGGAAAGTCTAATTAAATCAGGGAGTTTTGATGATTTTGGAGAACGCGGCGGATTATTAGATTCTGTTGAAAGAATTCTTATACAAATAAATAGCTTAACAAAATTAAGAAATAGTAATCAAAGTACTATGTTTGATTTATTTGGAGATGAGGTAGAAACACCTGTAAATGTAATAGAAATTGCAGAAACTGCTACTCAGGACAATGAAAAAATGCACTGGGAGCAAGAAGTAATGGGGATTTCTTTTACAGAAAACCCTAATCATAAAAAAATGCTAAGAATAAAAGAGATTAATGAAGAAATAATTGTTTCATTGCAACAAATAGATTTTATTGACATTAATAAACCTCAAACTTTAATTGCTGAAGTTAAGTCTTATGAAAAAAGAGTTTCTCGAAAAGGCGCAGAATTTATGATAGTAAAATTAGAACTTACTGACGGGCCTATTGATTTAATGGTCTGGCAAAATAAAATCAGCGAAGTGGATATTTGGCTTCATAGTCCAATTGCAAAAATAAAAGGAAAAATAAATAACCGAAATGGTGAGAATTCTATATGGTATGACAGCGGAGAAATTTTTTCTTTTGAAGATCAATCAAATATAAATAATAACTTAACAAATAAAACACCAATAATTACCAAGGAGGAATATAAACCAAACATGAAAAATGAAAAAACTCCAATTGAAGAAATAACTGATGAAAATATTAATGCCGTCAAAGAAGTTATCATAACTGTAGATAGCGAAAAACATTCAAGCAATAAACATATTATGGATGATCTAACTAGAATATTGCTAGACAATGAAGGAAATATACCAGTTTCAATAATTGTTAAAAGTAGTTCAGAAAAAGTTAAACTGAATCTTCCTTTTGCAAACGTAAATACTTCAAAATCCTTAGAAGAAAAACTGGACACCATCATCGGACTTCAGAACGTATTTTACAAACAATAAATTTTATTCACTTCTAAGAGCTTCAATAGGATCAAGTTCTGATGCCCTGTAAGCTGGATATGCCCCACTTATAATTCCAACTAAAAAAGAAACAACAAAAGCTAACAATACGCTAGATAACGATATAACTGCAGTCAAATTTTCTTCTTCTCCAAAAGATATTCCGCTTATATTTAAGCTAATGATTATTCCAATTACTATACCCAATAATCCTCCCAATAAACAAATGGTAAGTGCTTCTGTAATAAATTGAAGCCTTATATCAGATTTAGTTGCTCCAATAGATCTCAATGTTCCTATTTCTCTAGTCCTTTCAGTGACACTAACAAGCATTATATTACCAACACCAATTGCACCTACTAGTAGAGAAATGCCAGCTATTGAACCAAGAAATAGAGTCAATGCACCTGTAACTTGATTCGCAGCTTCTAATAGTTGATCCATACTAGTTATTTCAAAATCAGGTTCAACTACGCCATGAATTTCTTTTAAGTTTTCTGAAAGCAAATTTGAAATAATAGATTTATCATATTCATCTTCAGATCTAACTAAAATTCTAAAAACATTTACATCACCTGTAGGATTTTTTAGAAAAGCTATTCTATTTTGCATAGTGGAAACAGGAATAAAAACTGAAAAGTCATCATCCCCTTCTCCACCTTTAGGTTTCATAACACCACTAACTACGAATCTAAAATCAAATCTATTAAATAGACTCAGTCTAACAATTTTTCCTACAGCATTACCTTCAGGAAAAAGTTTCTCAGAGATTTCTGATCCTAAAACCATTCTTAGAGCTTTAGTATCAACATCTTTTTGTGTAATAAATTCTCCTTCTATAGCTTCTGTTGATGTCACATCTATATATTCTGGAGTTGTTCCATATACATTAGTTTCAGTATTGTAATTACCTGCTATAAGTTGAGCAGGAAAATCAATTTGAGGCGCTATATTTCTAACACCTTCAATATTTCTTTCAAGTAATTTTTCCGAATCACTTAAAGTTAAAGAGATTCCTGAATTTCTGCCCCCAGAAACTCCTGTGGAAGAATCATCCGAACTTGCCGTAATAAATAATAGATTGGTTCCTAATGCCGTAATTTCTTCTTCTACTTGTCTTTTTATCCCCTCTCCCAAAGAAACAAGTACGATTACAGAGGTTACACCCACAATTACACCCAATGCAGTAAGCCCACTTCTTAGTGGAGTTGAAATAATTGATCTAAAGGCAAAATTTATTGCATCGAAAATATTCAAAAATTACTCCTCAATTATCATTCCATCTTTCATTTCAATTATTCTCTGAGCTTTACTAGCTACTAAATGATCATGTGTAATCATAATTACGGTAATTCCATCATCAGACAAAGACTTAAAAATTTGTATTATTTCCTCCCCAGTTTTGGAATCAAGAGCACCTGTAGGTTCATCAGCTAGTATAACTTTAGGTTCTCCAACTAATGCTCTAGCTATAGAAACTCTCTGTTGTTCTCCTCCTGAAAGTTTTACAGGAGAATGAAAAATTCTCTCTGCTAATCCAAGTTTACTCAAGGCCAAAATAGATTTTTTTCTTTTATCTTTATCTTTTCTATAAATTAACGGCATTTCAACTTGCCTTACAGCTGAAAGTCTGGGAATTAAGTTATAGTTTTGAAAAACAAAACCAAAAACATTTCTACGTATTAATGATCTTTTATTATCATTAAGAGTAGAAACATCGTTATTACCAAGTAAATATTTACCTGTTGTTGGGCGATCTAGTAAACCAATAATGTTCATCATAGTACTTTTGCCTGAGCCAGAAGGTCCTTTAATTGCAATAAACTCACCCTGATCTATCTTAATGTCTATTTCTGATAGAGCATTTACCTGATTAAAACCGGTATCAAAAATTTTAGAAATATTTGATAGTTCAATCATTTTTTACCACCTCTTGGCATTGGGGGTTTACCCTTAGTAAGTTCCTCGATAGATTTAGTTGATTCTTCCTTTTCTTGAATTATTTGTCCTATTCTTTTAATGTAAATTGAATCATTTTCTAATAATCCCTCTAAAATTTCTGTCTGCTTACCATCGGTTAATCCTGTCTTAACTTCTGTGTATTCTTTTTCAGTATCCGATATAGATGTAATCACATTTGTTTTATTATTATCTACAACTAAAGCATCTGAAGGTACAACTAATACATCCTGGACTGAATCTTTGAGCAATGTAACTGTTCCATTCATACCTTCTGCAGGAAGTTCTTCAGAAAGCAAAGTAGATAACATACCTTGTAATTCTTGTATTTCATTATTTCCTAGATTATTTGCTCCCATTCTAGGCATTCCAGGTCTTCTATTCGCACTAGGGGCTTCCATTCCAGGAATTCCAGCCATTCCAGGTATTCCACCAATTCCAGGAATGTTACTTAAATCCATTCCTGAAAAAGAATCTAATAATGGAGTAAATTGCTGCATTACAGTTAACACTTCAAAACCTCTAATAAATCTTGCTTCTACTGGATAAGTCACAATTCCTTGAGTAACATTCGGAACATTTGAAATAGATGTTATTTGAATAAGAGATGGCGGGAAAGGTTTAGAATCTAATGACACAAGCCCATACATACCAGGATTCATCTCTACAAATTCTGCTTCTGATGCAATTATATCCATTTGCATTGTAGATGGATCAGATAAAGTAAACATACTTTGACCAGATGTTATAAATTCTCCTTGCTTAAAATTTATTGAAGAAATTTGCCCATCGAATAAGGCTGTAATTTGCGTCTTTGATAAGTTCTCTTTAGCTTGGTCAACCAACAAACGTTGTATTTCTATATCATTGGCATCTGTTCCGTTCTGAATTCTTTTTAAAGATAATTTCAACTTTGCTAAATTTTCTTCAGCTAACTTAATGTCTTCTGAATCAGCTCCTTTTTGCATATCAGATAAGGCAAAGAGTCTTTTTTGTAAATTTTTTTCAGCTTGATCTTCAAGTTTGGTTAATCTTTCAATATCATTGGTTGAAGGATTTCTTAAATTATTTAAGGTATTATTTGCGTCCTTTAAGCTTGCAGTAGAACTTTCAACTTGATCTAAATAAACATCTACTTGTTCAATAGAAGACTGGTAATTTGAGTTTGAATTAATTAATGCTTTTGATAAATTCATTTCCGTCGTATTGGCATCACAACATTTGAAAATTTCATCTAAAATTGAATCAGTAATAGATTTATTTATTGGATAATTTGAAATTTCAACACATACATCTTTTCTACTTGGCAAAGAATCTACATCACAATAATTATTAACTGATTCTGTAAGTGAAATTTTAGAATTATCAACACTTCTTTTTGCATTTTCTAGAAGCAAATTTGAATTTGATAAAGATTGCTCTGCTTGTTCAATAATTTTTATTACTGCATCAAATTGAGAATCAGTTGGAACCATCAATTCGTCAAAGTTCTCTTGTGCTAATATAAAATTAGCCTCAGCTTGACTCAATAGTTCTTCTGCTGTTCTTAACTGTTCTAATGTTGGATATTCCAACAAATCATTTAAAGATTTTTCAGCTTGACTAACCAGATATTCTGCATTTTTCAAATCTTCTTCTGAGGGATAATTGAGTAATTTTTTTAATTGCAATTCCTGCCTTTCTAATGCATTTTTCAAATCATTAGAATCAAGTTCCGCTAATAGCTGTCCCTCCGTTACAATATCACCTTCTTCTACTAAAATTTGATTTAATTTCCCACTAGTACCAAATGCTAAAGAAATCTTTTTATCAATTTGAGTGCTCCCAGAAGCAATAAGAGTATTTGCTATGCTTCCTTTTTGAATTTTATATTCTTCATAAGAAATAATTTGAGAATCATTTTCAGAAGTAAAAAAATAAAAACCTGACATTAAAACAATTAATAAAATTACTAATAGGCTAAAACCATAAATAAATTTTTTACCGAATCTACTTTGAGAATCTGCAATCAATTTATCTATATCATTCGAATTTTGCAAAATAATCTCCAAAAAATAATATGTAATTAAATTTTATATTAGTTTTATGAAGATTTTGTTAAGAAAAGCAGTAAGTAGAATATCATTAACATTATGAGATATATTATTCTATTATTATGTATAAAATAAATAGTTTTAATTTAAGGTTACCTATTGTGGCATCTCCTATGTTTACAGTTTCTAACCCTAAGTTAGTTGCAAATCAGTGCAAATCTGGAATAATAGGTTCTTTTCCTGCTCTTAATGCCAGAGCGCCTGAAAGTCTAAATGATTGGATAAATCAAATAAAAGAAGATTTAGAAGAATATAAATCAAATAATCCTGACAAATTAGTGGCTCCATTTGCTGTAAATCAAATATGTCACAAATCAAATAAACGACTTATTTCAGACATGGAAACTTGTGTTGATCATAAAGTTCCTATAATTATTACTAGCTTAAGGCCTCCTGATGAAATCATTGAAGCTGCCCATAGTTACGGTGGAATCGTTTACCACGATGTAATCAGTGTAAGGCATGCAAAAAAAGCTGCTGAGTTAGGAGTAGATGGACTAATTCTAGTTTGCTCAGGTGCTGGTGGACATGCTGGAAATCTATCTCCATTTGCATTGCTTAGAGAGGTAAAAGAATGGTTCAAAGGAACCATACTATTATCAGGAGCTATAGGAGATGGATATTCAATTGCATCTGCTTTAGCATTAGGAGCAGATCTTGCATATATTGGATCAAGATTTATACCGACAATAGAAGCAAATGCAAATGAAATGTATAAAAAAATGATTTTGGACAGCACTGCAAAAGATGTTATATATACTTCTTTTTTTTCTGGAATTCATGGCAATTATCTCAGAGGTTCTATAGAAAATTCTGGATTAAATCCTGATTCTTTAGAAGAAGGATCAAAAGATCAAATGAGTTTTGATAATCCGGAAAAACCAAAGACCTGGAAAGATATTTGGGGCTCTGGGCAAGGAATAGGCAGGATACGAGATATTACATCAGTTGAAAATGTGGTAAATGATCTTGAAGAAGAGCTAGAAAAAGCTTTAGAAGACCTTAATAACAAAACAAAAGGATTAAATAATGGAAAAGTTTAAAGAATTATATAAATTTTGGTGGTTTAGATGGACTCTATGGTTTGCAATAGGTGCAATTGTTGCAATTATTATTAAGTCTTAATATTTCAAATTTCCAATTGTAACTCCAAAAGTATGATCTGGATAAAAATCCTTAACATATTCTGAAGAATATAATACTTCCTCTGTAATTCTTTTTAGAACTCCAGATCCATGTCCATGAACAATTCTCACTTGTGAATAATTCTGATTTACACACTCTAAAATATGATCTTCTATAGCATTTCTAGCTTCTAGAGCTCTAAAACCATGTATATCAATTGAAATTTTTTTTTCTTTGGACATAATTATTTAAAACAATTTAAATACATTATATTAAAAAGAAGGTAAAGAAAGTTATGAGAATAGCAACTCTTGGTATTTCACACGAAACAAATACTTTTTCAACAATCCCTGCAACTTATGAAGAGTTTGAAAAAAAAGAAATAAAACGTAAGCAAGAAATAATAAAACACTTTGAAAAATCAAATTATACAATTGCCGGTTACATTGAAGCATCTAAGATATTTGACTTCGAATTAGTTCCATTGATGTATGCAAATACAGGTCCAATCGGAATAATTACAAAAGAAGCTTATAAGAGACTTTCAAATGAAATGTTAGAAATGCTAAAAAATGAAGGCCCATGGGACGGTGTCCTAATAGCAAATCATGGAGCCGCTGTTTCTGAAGAATATCCTGACATGGATGCTGATTTCACTAAGAAAGTTAGGGAAATAGTAGGAATTAAAGTACCTGTCGGTATTACTTTAGATATGCATGCCAATATTTCAAAAGATACAGTTGAAAATACAGATGTGTGCATAGTTTGGAGAACTTGTCCTCATTTAGACGCTAAACCAAGAGCTCTCAAGTGTGCTGAATTAATTGTAAAGGCTATAAAAAAAGAAATAATCCCAACTCAATTCATAGAAACTCCGCCAATGTTAGTAAATATTGTCAAACAATTTACAGGACAAGAACCTATGAAAGGTCTTGTAGAGGACTGCATCGAAGCTAATTTAATTGAAAAAGTATTAGATACTTCTATTTCTGAAGGATATCCCTACGCTGATGTAATAGAAATGGGGATGTCTTGGATAACTATAACTGATAATAATATAGATTTAGCAAAAGAAATTTCCAAAAAGCTTTCAAAAAAAGCATGGGGGAAAAGAGAAGAACTGAACAAACCTGTGCCAACTATAGATGAATCATTAAAAATAGCAAAAGAAATTTATATAGGACCAAAGCCAAAAGGAAAAGAGAATTTTGTCCCTAATGACGGTCAAGCTCTTGAGGAATCAAAAGAAAATGATCATTCACACTTAGGCCCTATAGTTCTAATGGATGTAGGAGATAATATTGGAGGAGGATCGACTGCAGATTCAACACACATACTTAAGAGAGCAAAGGAATTAAATATAAAAGACTTTTTGCAAAGTTTATGTGATCCAGATGTAGTAAATCAGTGTGTATCAGCAGGAGAAGGTTCACATATTTCCATTTCAGTGGGTGGAAAAATTGATCAAATGCACGGGAGTCCAATTAATTTGCATGGAACTATAAAAAAAATTGACGGTGGTAAATATGAGGAACATAGACCAAATCATGGAGGATTTAGGTATTTTGATGACGGTAAAAGAGTGAGATTTGATACTGATGATGGAATGACGATTTTAATTACTTCAAAAAGAAGTGGAAATACAGCCAGAGAACAAATGTATTCAATGGGCATATATCCAGAAAATTATAAAATAGTTGTAGCAAAAGGAGTCAGCTCGCCAAGGCCTGCCTACCAACCCATAGCTGCAGAAATAATTTTAGTAAATTCTCCTGGAGTTACAACTTCAGATCTTTCTTTTTTTGAGTACAAAAATATTAGAAAAAATTTGTATCCTTTTGATAAAAATACAAAATATTTACCTTGAATTGTATACCTCTTTAGTATACAAAATAAATTATGGTTACAATTAATGAATCAAAAGAAGTTCTAAAACTATTAATTTCTAAAGGCATTTCATTTAAATTACACAATGAAATTCCTGTAATTTATAGTAAAAATAAAGTTGATCCAGAGTTATTTAAAATTGCAAAAAAATATAGAGAGGGGATTGCAAGAATATTAATCAAAGAAAAAGAATCTATATATAAAAAATATAAAATTTCAAAAAACACAGAAAAAAAATTCTTCAAAATTATTTTAGAAGAAAAGTTTAATATGAAATTATAAAATAAATTCCTTGAACTCCAAATCTTTTCCGTCAATTTTCTTTTGGATATTATTTTTCTCTATAAAACCTAATTCATGAAACATTTGTAGCTTTGAAGTATCTTTTTTATAAATTTCAACAGAAATTTTATTAGGTTTTTGATTTACTAATTTATTTATAACAAATTCAACTAATTTTTTTGCCTCGTCATAATATAAATAGTTGAATAAACCATCTATTCTAAATTTTTTATCTTCTTTTTCTAAATAAGAAACAATTGAAAAAAGTCTATTTTCTTTGTCAGATACAGAAAACCAATTTCCTTTTTTTACATAAAGGGAATCATATTTGTTATATAAACCCAAACAACTGGATAATTTATTTATTAAATTAACTTTTGAGTTTAAGTCTATTTGATTTTTTGATCTTTGAGATAGTACAAAAGGGATAATTGAAATCCTAAAATCGCTATTACCTTTCGTAATAATTTTTGTAGAATTAGGTTTGTTATAAGTTAGTAAAAATGATTCAAAATCATCCTGATTTTTTGAATTAAACATGACATTTGTATTTTTTATCATTTGCCATCCTAGTGATTTATAAATTTTTTCAGCTACAGGATTTATAGTTCCAAGAAAAATTGCTCTACTTTGATTATTCAAAAAATAATCATCCACTATTTTTTCACAAAGAGTATTAGCTAATCCTTTCCCACGAGAATTTACTGAGGTACAAACTTCACCTACTCCTGATATTGAGGGGTTATTATTATTAATTATTATTATTGCACTACTTAGTACAGTTGCTGCTTTTTCATAAACATATAATTTTATTTGATTTGATTTAACTTCTGATCCAGATAATAAGTTTTTATTAATATCAATATTTTTTTCATTTTCAAAACCATTATTTACCCATAAATCATATAAATTTGTAATTTGTTTAGTAGTTATAGGAATGGTATATGTTTTTAGCATTTGTTGATAAAATTATAGTAAATAATTACATTTTACTAAAATGGCAAAAAAAGATAACTTAATTTGGATGGACCTTGAATTCACGGGTTTGTCAGACAACCAACTGATAATAGAAACCGCGTGCATAGTCACTGATAAAGAATTAGAGATTTTAGAAGAAGGTCCAAATATAGTAATTAAAAGAACAGAAGAAGAATTAAAAATAACTGAAGATTGGCCTTTAAGGGTTCATACTGAATCAGGCCTTTTAGATAAGGTTAGAAACTCAAAAATTAGTATTTCAGAAGCTGATGATATAAACGTCAGTTTTATTTCTCAATGGGTTGATGAAAACAAGGGTATTTTATGTGGAAATTCTATTCATATAGACAGAAGATTTATTCACAAAGAAATGCCAAAGTTAGATAATTATCTAAATTATAGGATGATTGACGTATCTTCTTTTAAGGAAGTTATAAAAAGGTGGTACCAAGCCGATAAAAACGAACCTGAAAAAAAGAATTCTCATCTTGCCTTGAATGATATTAGGGAAAGTATAAATGAATTAAAATGGTACAAAGAAAATTACTTTAAGTTATGAAAATAATTTCTCAAACAGAATATCAAAATAGAAGAAAAAAATTATTTTCCAGTATGGAAGAAAACTCAATTCTTGTGATTAGCGGGGAAGTAGAAAAAGTTAGAAATAATGATGTGAATTATGAGTTTAGACAGAGCTCAGATTTTTGGTATTTCACAGGCATTGAAGAACCTGAAGCTTTAATGATTTTACAAAAAAAAGATTCTGAAAAATATATTTTATTCACTCAAGAAAAAAAAGTAGAAGAAGAAGTTTGGACAGGTTATAGAATAGGAAAAGATAAAGCTAAATCCTTCTATTTGGCCGATAAAACATATAACAACAGCCAGATCGATAAGTTGACAGAATTATTATTAGGTTCTGAAAAAATATATTATGACCTTGGTTCATCTGAAAAAATAGATAAATTAATTCTAAAAAGTATTAAAGATTTTAATAGAACTAAATCAAGAACTGGAAATCCTAACCCACAAATTATAGACCCTTCAGTGCGTATAGACTCCATGAGATTAATTAAAAGTAATAATGAAATCGAATTAATACAAAGCGCTATAGATTTAACCGAAAAAGGCTTTATCGAAGCTATTAAATTTTCCACTCCAGGAATTTATGAGTATGAAGTCCAGGAAATCATGGAAAAGGAATTCAGAATGAATGGTGCAAAAAGAAATGGATATCCTTCAATTGTTGCCTCGGGGAAAAATTCATGCATTTTGCATTATATTGAAAATAATAAAGAATTAGAAGAAGATTCACTTTTGCTAATAGACGCTGGAGCAGAATGGGATTATTACTCCGCAGATGTTACTAGAACATGGCCAGTAAACGGAAAATTTAAATCAGAACAAAAAGATATTTATGAAATAGTGTTGGAAGCAAACATAAAAGCAATAGAAGAATGCAAAATAGGAAATACTATAAATGACCCACATATAAAAGCTTTGACAACTCTTATAGAAGGTTTAAAACAAATTAATATTTTGAATGAATCTGTGGATGAAATAATTGAAAAAAAACTTTATGTCCCTTTTTATATGCATTCAACTTCTCACTGGTTAGGACTTGATGTACACGATTCAGGAAAATACAAAGATAGAGATGAAAATTTCACTAAATTCCAAGAAGGAATGATACTTACAATTGAGCCTGGCTTATATTTTGGAGATATGGCTCAAAAAAAATCAAAAAAATATAAAAATATAGGAATAAGAATTGAAGATGATATTCTTATAACTAAATCTGGTCCAAAAAATTTGTCTGAGAATATCCCTAAATCAACCTATGATTTAGAAAATTTATACTAATAGACTATCTATCTTGAACTGAACCATCAAAACCAATTGGTGTTTCAAGTATTTTTGGATTTTCACCCAATTTTAATGTTTTTTCATTTAAAGAAATACCCAACCCCGGCTCCTCTGGAACAATTAAGTAACCACTATCTAGCTTAATTGGATTTTCAATCAAATCACTCTTAGGAGGTTTATCTTCTCCAGTAAATTCTTGTAATGCAAAATTTGGTATTGAGGCATCAAGCTGTACACAAGCTGCTGTAGAAACGGGAGATAAAGGATTATGAGGGATTACCTTTATGTGATGAGATTCAGCCATAGCTGAAATTTTCTTACAACCACTAATTCCAGAAGCAAGACATAAATCTGGCCGAATATAACTTGTTGCCTTAGCTTCAAGTAATTGTTGAAATTCATAAATACTAGTAAATCTTTCTCCTGTAGCTATAGGAATATTACAATTGTTTTGAATTTCTGCCATTAAGTTTGGTGAGTCTGGAAGCATAGGGTCCTCATAAAAAAATGGCGAAAATTCTTCTAATCTTTTACCCAAGCTTATTCCTTCAGCTGGACTCATTTGCCTATGTATTTCTACACAAACATCAACTGCATCGCCCACAGCTTCCTTTACTGCTCCTACGTTATTAACAGATTCAGTTGCCCATTCACTAAAAGATTTATGTAGATAAAATTTATCGTTATATGGAGAAAATCTAACTGCTGTAAAACCCCTTTTAACTGCTTCTAATGCATCTTCTACCAAAGCATCGGTTGTTCCTAATTTAGATTTGGAATCTGGGTTGTACATTCCTACATGCATATAACAACGAACTTTATCTCTTGTTTTACCAGACAATAACTCATAAATAGGCACATTTAATCTTTTTCCTTTTATATCCCATAACGCTATGTCTATTGCAGAGAGAGCTCCCTGAACAACAGATCCCATAAAGTGACTTGATCTATATAGCCACTGATAATGGTGCTCAATTAAAGATGGATCTTTGCCTAATAAATAAGGTTCCATCGTTTCGATCATAGTTTTAGTTGGTCTCTGCCAGCCATGAACACCTCCCTCTCCAATGCCAACGGTACCATCTTCGCAATAAATTTTTAATAAAAGCCATCTATCCCATAAAATTGTTTCAATTTTTTCAATTTTTGTTCTTTTCATAAATCCCTCATTTTACTCTTGAATATGATAAATATATTGATAGTCCTAATCCTAACATAGCAACTGGTTGATAGAAAAACTGATACCACCATACTTGATAAGAGGCAAAAATTGAAGAAAAAAATAGATATATAAAAATCCAATAAGACAAGGTAGTTATTGCAGATATAATGGGGAATGTTTTATTTATTTTTTTTCTAGAAATTCTAATTATAAGCTCAGCATTTAATACTCCAAATAAAACTAAAAGTATTAAAGTTATTACTTTTAAGAACATAATTGCAGTAGATTGAATATTACCTAAAATATCTATATTTAAAATTATAACTATTAGAAAAGAGTATAAAAATGAGGAGAAAATTGAAAAAATCAAACTCCCGATTATGATTGTAAAAAAATTTTTGATAGATACATTTAAAATATCTGGCTTACCTATAGACCCACAATCAATACATTTAATTCCTACTAATGAATCACTTGTACAATCATTACAAATCGGCTTATTACATCTTGAACACGTTAGAACGGTTTCTTTATTTTTATGATAATAGCAATTTTGCATTACATTTCATCTCTATCAAATATTAATCTATTAAATAAAATTTTACGATTAAGGTTATTATATTCTCCGTTTCCTAAAATTCTTCTAAATAACAATAATAAAAAAACAACAATAACTAAGTAATTAGACATTTTAAATATAGATTCTGAAAAAAGATTAAAAAATAAACTGTCAAAAATCATGGCTGCTACAGTAAATAAAAATGAAAAAATCCAAGGCATAGAGCTATCTTTAAATTTTAATATTATCCAAAAAAACAAAAAAGATACAAACAAAATAATAAATAGAAATATATTTATACCCGCTAATATTCCAATGGATACAGATAATCCTTTACCTCCTTTAAATTTTAAAAAAACTGACCAATTATGCCCAATAATTAAAAAAACAGAAATAAAAATCAATTCATCAAAAAAAATAATAAGCAGGGAAGTTGGAACAAAACCTTTGATTAGTACATCAACAAATAAAATAAGAAGAATTGATTTTTTAGAAGAAAATTTATAAATATTTGACAATCCTGAATGCATTGAACCTTGAGTTAGAATATCAATCTGTTGTATTTTTTTTCCTAAAATATAACTAGTAGGAAAAGAACCTAGAAAATAAAAAATAATAGAGAAAATTATGGTTATTAACATTTTATAAGCTAAATAGAATTTTTTATGTTACGTATTGATTCAAACTCAAATTTAGAAATAGCATTTGATTTACTTATTTCAATTCCTTTATGCATCCCATGAAAATCACTTCCACCTGAAATTACTAAATTTAAATTATCACAAATTTGTAATAATTCTTTTTGTCTATTCAAACCATATCTTGGTGAATGGACTTCTACACCAGATAGGCCCAATTCTTTAAATGAATTGATTGTTTTTTTTAAATTTTTTCCCTTTATATTTGGATGAGCCAATATAGAAACACCATTAGATTTTTTTATAGCTTCGATCGCTTCTAATACAGTCATACGAGGCTCTTTTATATTTTTTATATGATTATTTGAAAGAAATTTTTCGAAGGCTTCATTCACAGATCGTACATATCCTTTTTTTATTAGCTCTAATGCTATATGAGGCCTTCCAATTGATCCTTTAGAGTTAGCAATAACATCCTCTAATGATAATTTTATGTTTTGTGAATCTAAAAATTTTACTATTTTTTTTATTGCATCCAATCTTTTTAGCTGCATCATTGAAATTAGATTGTTTATTTCATAATTTTCAAAATCAATAAATAAACCTACAATATGATACTCTTCAGCACCATTTGAACAAGAAAATTCAACACCAGGTATTAATTCAAATGAAAAATTAGACTCTTTAATAATATTACTAGCTTGAATGCTTCCTGAGAAATTATCATGATCCGTTATCGCAATTTTTTTTAATCTCGATTTTTCAGTTTTTAAAAGTATTTCTTTTGGAGAATAAATACCATCTGAAAAATCTGTATGGATATGTAAATCTGCATACATTAGATATGAATTTCTCTATCTATTCTAGTTATAGACTTGGTTCTTTTACTTGATTTATCTATATCAATTAATACAGAATTAAATACCATATCCCCCTTTTCTACGGGGTTCATCCTTATTCTTTTTCCGTTAAAAAAACGATTAATTGATGCATCTTTATCCATTCCTAAAATAGTATTTTTTCCTCCTACCATTCCTAGATCCGAAACAAATCCTGTTCCTTCTGGCAAAATCTTATTATCAGAAGTTGGGACGTGTGTATGGGTACCTACTAATGCTGAAATTCTTCCATCTAGATACCATGCTAAAGCTGCTTTTTCCGAAGTTGCTTCTGCATGAAAATCAATAAAAGTTGGAACGTCAGGTAGTTCATCTAAAATTGAAGAAATAGAATCAAATGGGGATTCTATTTCTCCCATCCAAACTGATCCTAAAAGATTTATAACTATAATTTCGTTATTAAAATAGATTCCGGTCCCTGGTTTTGTTTTCGGATAGTTATTTGGCCTTAATATTTTAGAATTTATAACATCAAGTTCTTCAAAAATATCAGGTTTATCCCAAATATGATTCCCCGAAGTTATTACATCAACTCCACAATTAAAAAATTCTTTTGAAGTTTTTTTTGTTATTCCAAAACCTCCTGCAGAATTTTCTCCTTGAGCTATAACAAAATCAATATTTTGCTCTTCAATCAATTCAGGAAGTAAAGTTGAAAGAGTTCTTCTTCCCCCTTTACCCACTACATCTCCTATCATGAGAATTTTCAATATATCTCCTTAGTTGAAATCTCCTGTAGTTTCTATGGCTCTTGTTTCTCTAATAACAATTACTTTAATTTGGCCAGGGAAATTAAGTTTTTGCTTAATTTCTTCTGAAATACTTCTTGCCAATGAGGACGCCTTAATGTCATCTATGGTATCAGGATCAACCATTACTCGAACTTCTCTTCCTGCTTGTATTGCATAACATTTCTGAACACCTTCTTTGGCCAAGGCAATTTCTTCCAAAGCAGTTAATCTTTCAATATATCTTTCCAATGAATCATTTCGAGCGCCAGGCCTAGCTGCAGATATAGCGTCTGCGGCTGCGACTACATAACTTTCAGCACAACTCATTTCTCTATCATGATGCTCCCTTATTGCAGTTACTACAGTAGATGGCAAATTATTTCTTTCTGCCACATCTGCACCTATTTCTGCATGGGGGCCTTCAATTTCATGAGTAAGTGCTTTTCCCAAATCATGTAAAAATCCAGCAGTTTTGCATATTTCTTCATCTAATCCAATTTGAGCACCAATAATTCCAGCAAATCTCCCAACTTCAACTGAATGCTGCAATACATTTTCTCCATAAGAGTATCTGAATTTCAATCTTCCCATAAGCTCAACTACTTCTCCGTTCAAACCCTTAATATTTGTATCAAATACAGCTTTTTGACCTGCTTTTTTTATTTCTCTATTAACTTCATTTTTAGCTTTATCAACTAATTCTTCAATTCTAGCTGGATGAATTCTACCATCCTTGATTAATGAGTTTATAGCTACTATAGCAGTCTGTTTTCTTATTGGATCAAAGCATGAAATTGAAATTGATTTGGGTTCTTCATCTACAATTAGATCAACACCAGTAAAATTTTCCAAGGCTCTGATGTTTCTACCTTCTCTTCCAATAATTCTGCCTTTCATTTCTTCATTTGGCAGTTCTATAGAAGAAACTGAAGATTCTCCAACTACTTCAGATGCAAACCTTTGCATTGAAGACGCTAGAATTTCTTTAGCTTTATCATCAGCTTGATTATACATTTCAGTTTCAGCCTCTTTGTATAATTTAGCTAGTTCAAATTCTATATCTTTATTCGTCTTATCAATTAGTATTTCTTTAGCTTCTTTGGCAGTATAATTAGAAATCTTTTCTAAAGCCTCTACTTGTTGAGCATCAATTTTTTTAACTTTATCTCTTTCGAGTTCTAGAGACTTGTCCTTATTTTCAACTTCATCAAATTTTCTCTTAAGATCAACATTTTGTTTTTTTAAATTGTCTTCTCTTGTTTCTAATTGTGTTTCTTGTCTTTGAATATCTCTAAGACTATTACTTATACCTTGCTGAGCATCGCTTTTTATTTGCAGAGCATTTTCTTTGGCTTCAACCAATATTTCTCTACTTCTAGCTTCCGCTCTTCTAAGTTGTCCTTCTACAGCATCTTTTGTTCTTCGTAGCTCTCCATTTGCAAAAAATGCTCTTGCTACGTATCCTGCTGCAACACCAACTAATCCTGATGCTAAAATACTAATGATAACCGCTATGATCATATTCATAATGACCTCCAGTTATTTAGTTTTTTTTATTTTTAATATTTTTTAATTTCTGATTTCATTATATCTTAATTATGCAAATTCTTTATAAAATGTGTTTTTTAAGCAAGAAAGACTATAAATAGGAAAGATCATGATAAATAATTCTGGAATTTTAAAGGGTTTGACTGTTTTAGATTGCAGTCAAATATTAGCCGGACCATTTTGCTCAATGATTTTGGCCGATATGGGAGCAAGGGTAATAAAAATTGAAAAACCTAATGGAGGAGATGACATTAGGAAATGGGGTCCATTTAAAAATGGAGAGTCGGTCGGTTTCATGAACTTGAATCGCAATAAAGAATCTGTAGTAATAGATTTCAAGAATCAAGATGGGATTGAAACTATGAAATCTCTTGTTAAAAAAAGTGATGTAATAATAGAAAATTATAGAACTGGAACAATGGAAAAATTAGGTTTAGGTTACAAAGACTTAAAAAAAATAAATGACAAAATTATATATTGTTCTATTTCTGGATTTGGTCGTACTGGTCCATATGCTAAAAGAGCAGGATTTGACCTAGTCGCACAAGGAATGAGTGGACTTATGAGTATTACAGGGCATCCTAATAACCCACCGGCAAAGGTAGGTGTTCCAGTAGCAGATTTAAATACTGGCATGTATGCACTTTCAGCTATAGAAGCAGCATATATAAATTTATTGAAAAATAAAGAAGGGCAATATATTGAAGTTTCTCTATTAGAATCTGCTTTAGCATATACAGTTTGGGAATCTACAGGATACTTTTATAATGAAGAAATTGCAGAACCTTTAGGATCTGCACATAGAGTTTCTGCTCCATACCAGGCATTAAAAACAAAGGATGGATATCTGAACGTTGCAGCTCCAAACCAAAGCAATTGGGAGAGATTATGTGATGCAATAGAAAGAAATGACCTTAAAGAAAACAAAAATTTTATTGATAACACGAACAGAATGAAAAATATAAAAGATTTAGAAATTGAACTAGAAAAAACATTTATGAAAAAAAACAGAAATCAGTGGATTGAAATTTTAGATAATGCGGGTGTTCCATGCGGACCTATTAATAAAATCGATGAAGTATGGGAAGATCCTCAAATTATTTACAGAAACATGAAAGTAAAAACTGTACATCCAAAAATTGGAGAAGTTGATAATATCGGAGTTGTTGCTAAATTCTTAGAAAAACCAAGTTCGATAAGAACTCCTTCACCTTTATTAGGTGAACATACTGAAAAAGTTCTAAGTGATTTTGGGTTTTCAAATGAAAAGATAGAAAAATTGTTTTTGAATAAAGCTATCTCTTAGAATTTTTAGATTTCATCCTATTTTTTCTTTTTGTACCTCTTCTCCATGCACTTATAATTATTATTAATAGAGGTGGTAAGATAAAAAAAATCAATACTTCGTCTAAATATCCCACTCTTCCATGTAAAAAGAAAAAACTATTCATTTAACAATTTTACTAAGTTTAAGAATTTTGTTTCTGACATTTCTAAAATTTCTACAAAACTTTTATCAAGAGAATTAAGTTGATTTTTTTTAGAAATTATATTTACATTATTATTTTTGATTTGAAAAATTGAAGGATTTCCATTTTTATACCATAAGCTTCCGCCTAGTTCTTTTGGAAAAACGTTTTTTCTTGCCCTTCCAATAAGAAAGAAAAGATAATCATTTTGATCAAAGGTTTGATCAAAAGTTTCTAGTTTTTCATCCAGAATAAATAAGTCGTTTAAATCACTTTTAAGAAAAGTGATAAAAATCTCATCCCCAATACTTGAAGATCCCTTAAATTTTTCTAAAACTAAAAACTTAAAACTAAAATATTCATTTTCTTCAACTATAAAGCTTAAATCACTATCTAATTTTTTTAATTTTAGGACCCTGTCTGATGTTTTAAATAGTTGTTCTAAAGAATTGTAATCCAATCCTTGCTTTTCTCTAGATGGAGGATCGTAACATCCTGCAAAAGTTAAGATTATAATCCCAAATATTATTAATACTATTTTTTTCATACTTTTATTTTGTTTGCTTTACTATTATATTTTCATAAATAGACTAAAAACTAAAATATTTAATGGAGTTGTTATGCCAAATAGAATAAATAGAGCAATAGAATTATTAGAAGATGATCAGCCTATTTACTATACAGGGCTTCATACTTTTTCAAAAGATTTTTTAACTTTTGAGCAAGGGAAAAAAGATTCTAAAATATGGGCTGATTATATAAATATAGGTATGGAGCATGGAGCTTTTGATATGACTGGACTAGAGGCATACATGGAAGGCCTTATGGCAGGAGGCCCCACTAACTCAGGTCATGTTACGCCTCCTGTAATAGTAGAATTGCCTGTTCAGGGAGAAACAGAAGAAATCATTCAGTATAACGCTTGGCAAATAAGGCAAATTTTAGCAAGAGGTGTGCACGGGATTTTATTATGCGAAGCCACCTCTCCAGATGCTGTAAGAGCTTTTGTGGAATCATGTAGATATAAAATAAATGATACTGGGGTGGGATTTGGATTAAGGGATGGAACACGAGGTGTCGGATCAGAATTTATGGCCAAAAGAAAATGGGGTATTGAGGACGATAATGAATATAGGGATAAAGCAGATCCATGGCCCTTAAATCCTAAAGGAGAATTATTATTAGGACTTAAGATAGAAACATTGGGGGGTTTGAACAATTGTGAACAAATTTTAAGTATTCCTGGTATTGGTTTCGCAGAAATGGGGCCCGGAGATATGTCAATGTCTATGAAAATAAGAAGAAAACCAGGAGATAAAGAAGTTGACCCTAGAATAAAAGAGGCATCAGCAAGAGTAAAAAAAGCATGCGATAAAAATGGGGTGAAATTCTTAGAGGTAGCTTCCCCTGATAACATAATTGATGTAATCAAGTCAGGAGCAAGAGTGATTGCAGGCCAAGACCCTGAAGCAGCTGAAGTTGGAAGAAAATTTACTAAAAGAACAATGAAAGTCTAATTATCGTAAATTGAAATCAACACCAACTTTTTTGCAATAATTTTCAAACCAGGTTACTACTTCTTTGTGATACGGGATTCCTTTAGTTGATCTTTTTTCAAATTCTTCATTTTCCAAGAAACCTGCATATACTACTCTTTCAAAGCCTTTTGCTGGTTTTGAATCAATTATTTTTGTTAACAAAGAATCCATATCTAACTTAAATTTTTGTACATCAGTGAAAGCATCAATAGAATATGCTGCAAAATAATCTGAGCCTTGATGGTCGTTAAATAATCCAGGACCTGCTCCTGATAATATGTTAGACATTATTTCTGCTACCATTCCTAGGCCGTATCCTTTATGTGAACCATTTTCTCTAGTTCCTCCAAATGGAAGCAAATGGTAATCTCCCTTGCCAGGAGTTTCAATCTCTTCTATTATTGGATTTCCTGACTTATCAGCTATCCATGATGGAAGCAGTTTGGCACCAGTTCTTCGAGTTAGCTCTATTTTATTACCTGCTACCTGAGATGTGGCTATATCAAAAAGAAAAGATGGCATTTCATTTGCAGGTGCACCCCATGCAACAGGATTGGTACCAAGTATTGGCTCTGAACCCCCTGTTGGTAAAGTTTGACCAGCAGGGCTTCCTGTGTAGCAATGACCTATCATATCTTTTTCTGCTGCTTGCAACACATAATGCCCACAACCAGCTAAATGCCCTGTATTTATAACAGAAACTGACCCCATCCCATATTTTTGAGCTTTTTCAATTGCCATATCCATTGCAACAGGACCTATTTCTGTTCCAATAGCATTATCTCCGTCAATTTTAGCGGTAGTAGGAGTCTCACGTAATATCTTAATATTTGGACTAGGATTATAAGTACCATCTTTATATCTGTCGAGGTATAGCCTTAATCCATTTGAAACTCCATGACTTTCAACTCCTCTTAAATCATTACCAATTAAAACTGATGCCGTATTATTGGCACCTTTTTCTGAAACTCCTATATTTTTTAATATATTTTTTGTTAAGTCAAAAATTTTCTCTGAATCAACAAAGATTTTATCCTCATCAGGAACCTTAAATCTTTCTAGCATTATCTTAACTCACAATCTATACCTATTTCATTACAATAATTTTCAAACCATTCAATTACCTCTTTATGATAAGGAATTCCTTCTTGAGATCTTTTTAAGTACTCCTCATTTTCCATAAGCCCTGCATAAACTACACGGTCATACCCTGAAGCCGGTTTTGAATTGATAATTTTACTCAACAATTGATCCATATCTTTTTTGAATTTTTTTACATCAGTAAAAGCATCAATAGAATAAGCAGCAAACATATCAGAACCTTCATGGTGTAAAACAGGAGCTGGCCCCATTCCTGAAAGTTCATTTGTCATAATCTCAACTACCATCCCTAATCCAAATCCTTTATGAGAACCATTTTCTCTTGTTCCACCAAATGGCAAAAGATGATAGTTTGATTCTCCGTGCCTTCCAGTTCTTTGAGGTGCATCAACTTCTTCTAAAATTGGCTCTCCGTCCTTATCTGTTATCCATCCCGGTAAAATTTTTGCCCCTGTTCTTAAAGCAAGACCTATTTTATTTGATGCAATTTGAGTAGTTGCAATATCAAAAAGAAATGGAGGCATTTCATCAGCGGGTGCAGCCCAAGCAACTGGATTAGTACCAAGTATTGGCTCTGATCCCCATGTCGGAACTGTCAAACCTGCTCCACCTGAAGTCATAGCTTGTCCTATCATATCTTTTTCTACTGCTTGAAGTGGATAATAACCACAACCTGCCAAATGCCCTGTATTACTAACAACAACACATCCCATGCCATATTTTTCTGCCTTTTCTATAGCCATTTCCATTGCAATAGGACCTATTTCTGCACCTAATGCATTATCTCCATCTATGGTAGCTGTAGTTGCAGATTCTCTAACAATTTTAATGTCAGGATTGGAGTTATACTCTCCAGAAGCGTACTTTTCTACGTAAAGCCTCAGTCCGTTTGATACTCCATGAGTCTCTACGCCTCTTAGGTCGTTACCAATCAAAACTGAGGTAGAATTTTTTGCTCCTTCCTCAGAAACTCCTGAAGATTTTAAAATATTTTCTGTAACCTTAGTAATTTTTTCCACAGGAACATAAACTTTATCTTCCTCAGGAACTTTAAATCTGTCTAACATATTACCCTCCTATTTGTTTCTATATATTAACCTAAATCCTAAATTTCCTGTAGAGGAATCAGGAGTATTTTGAGTTCTCGCTGATGTTCTATACCTATTGCAATATGAATTATGACATAAATAAGAGCCACCTTTCATAGTTTTTGAGGAGCCATATTTTGGCCCTGTAGGATTAATCCTTGTGTCTTTTCGTTCAACTTGATGAAAGGAAGGTGAAAACCAATCTTTACACCATTCCCAAACATTTCCAGAAGTATCATAAATTCCATAGTTATTTGGCTCGTAATAATCAACAGGAGAAGTTCCTAACCAGCCATCTTTTAGCGTATTTGTTTCAGGAAAATCTCCATCCCAAATATTACATTTATTATAAATATCATTATCATCATTACCCCAAGAAAAAATATTTTGATTTAATCCTCCCCTAGCTGCCATTTCCCATTCTGCTTCAGTAGGTAAATCTTTTCCGATCCATTTTGCATAAGCATTAGCATCATTCCATGACACATGAACAACTGGATGTTTTTCTAAATCCATAAGATTTGAATCAGGACCGTTTGGATTTCTCCAGTAAGCTCCATCAACTTTCCACCACCAAGGTGCCCCTGAAACAGTCTCTGTAACACTATTTTTTGTATTATTTGAAACTAGTTGATAAAAAACAAAGGACCATTTATATTTTTCAGCCTCTGTTTTGTAGCCAGTTTGAGAACAAAAGTCATCAAAATCTTTATTCGTGACAGGAAATTGATCAATATAAAAAGTATCAACCTCTACTTCTCTTACTGGTCCTTCTCCATCATTTACAAAAGCATTCTCATAATCAGTACCCATAAGAAAGCTCCCTTGAGAAACCTTAACCATTTTACTTATTTTTGATTTTTCAGATAAATTACTAATAGAAAAATCATTCTTGATTTCAAAATCAATACTTTTTTCTCTGTTTGGACTACAGCAATTTTTTTCAGACATAGTCTTTTCTTTAGGTTGTTTACTTTAAATAAATTTATGTCTATATTACATATATCACTAGTAAGGAGTAAAGATATGAAAATAGAAGCTATTAATACTTATGTAGTAGATGCTGGATGGAGACCTTGGCAATTCACTGAAATTATTACTGACTCAGGAATAACAGGATATGGAGAAATGTCAGATGGAAGAAATCCATGGGGTATAGTCGGATCTGTTGAAGATTTTAAACCATTGTTACTAGGGAGAGACCCTCTAAATATTCAATCAATTTACTGGGATTTACAAAGAATGGCAATACAGTCAAAAGGAGGAATAGCTCTTAAGGCTATTGCGGGAATTGAATTGGCATTATGGGATATAAAAGGAAAGCATCATGGAGTTCCGGTTTATGATCTTTTTGGCGGAAAGGTTCGAGATAAACAAAAAATTTATTGGTCCCATTGTGGAACATCTAGGGCTAGAAGCTATGAACAACTGGGAGTAGACCCTCTAAATTCCAGACAAGATATTATTAATCTAGGTAAAGAAGTCAAGGATAAAGGTTATACATCTCTTAAAACAAATATTATTGTTCGCCCTGATTCTCCTTTAAGTAATCCACCAGAAAGCACTTATGTTTTTTTTGGTGGCTTTGGAGGAGGTTATGGAACAACAGATCAAGGGTTAGAATATACAGCGGATAATCAAACTTTTATAAATTATGAACTCTTGGACGTAATAGAAGATCATATTAGTGCCCTACAAGAAGGATCTGAAGGTAAAGTAACTATTGGCCTTGATCTAAATTTTAATTTCAAACCACAGGCAGTTAAGAAAATTTGCAAGGTTTTGGAAAAATACAATATGATGTGGGTTGAAATAGATATGTATGAGCCTGATGGATTGAAAGAAATAACTGATTCTACAGACGTCCCTATTACTTCAGGAGAAAACCTTTTAGGAATAACAGACTACAGACCTTATTTTGACAAGAGATCAATGGATGTAGCAATGATAGATATACCCTGGCAAGGATTTATAAATTCTAAGGAAGTAGCAGCCCTTGCTGCAAGTCACCAGATAAACATTGCTCCCCATAATTACTATTCTCATTTATCAACTATGATTTCATTAAATCTTTGCGCAAACGTCCCTAATGTAAGAATAATGGAAATAGATATAGATGATGTCCCTTGGAAAGATGAAATGATAGGAGGCCCATTAAATATAAAAAATGGGGTCGTAGATATACCTGAAGGGCCGGGTTGGGGTGTTAATATTGATACAAAGGTGTTAGAAAATCATCTATGGCAAAAAGGTAAAGGACCAGGATATACAAACAGCAATCATGCATTTGATAATAAAAAATAAATAGATAAAGAGGAAAAGATGGAAATGCCAAGAAAAAATAAAGTAAAAGATAAATTAAATAATGGAGAAAGAGCCTATATTGCAGCTGGAAATTCTCATGCTTCAGATATTGATGCATTTGGGCATGCGGCAGTTGAATCAGGAATCGATGGAATATGGCTAGAAGGAGAACATGGTTTAGTAGGGCCAAACAATGTTGGAGACTTGACTAGAGCATGCGATCTTTGGGGATTAACTTCAGTAGTAAGGATAAATGAAAATTCTCAAGGACAAATTTACAGAACATTAGACTTAGGTGCTCAAGGTATTGTTGTACCTCACGTTAATACTAAAGAAGAAGCTGAAAATGTAGTAGCTGGAGGAAAATTTGCTCCTATAGGTCAAAGAGGAATGTATGGATCTAGGCAAGGATTTGGAGTTAATAACTTCTTTGAAGTCGCCAATGATTTGAGTTTACTGGTTGTGTTAATTGAAGATATTGTTGCTGTTAATAACTTAGATTCTATACTAGAAGTTGATAATATAGATGTATTTTTTGTCGCTCCAAGCGATTTAGCACAGTCTATGGGTTACATAAACGATCTCGGAAATAAAGAGGTTATTAATACTATTGATAATGCTCTTAATAAAATAATTGATTCGGGGAGAACTGCAGGTACGATGTGTAATTTAGCAAATACTAATAAATTTGCAAGAATGGGAGTTCAATTTTTATTTGCAGGTACCGGCGAATGGATGGCAAATGGAGCAAAGCAATTTGTAGACCAAGGAGAAAGCTAATTTTGAATAAAAAATACTACATATTTTTTATTTTTATTTTTATTCTTTTTGGTTGTAGGGGCGGAGGCGCCAATCCTTCAAGTAGTGCATCTATACCAATAATAGAACCAACTCCATCTAATATGTATTGCCAAAATCAATACTATGTTGAGTCATACCCTCAGCTCGAAGATTTGGCTTCTAATATATTAACAGTAGATGAATCAGGAATTGAATATTTTATTCTTGAAGAAGGTGAGTCGGAAAAGCCAGACTTAAATTACTTAGTCACCTCAAAATATACTGGATGGCTAGAAAATGGTTGTGTTTTTGACTCTTCATATACAAGGAATGAAGCATCTGTATTTCCACTTTCTAGGGTTATTCAAGGATGGCAAATAGGAATAACTAAAATAGGTAAAACAGGAAAAATATTCATTAAAATTCCTCCAGATTTAGGCTATGGTCCTCAAGGAGCTCCTCCAAGAATTCCAGGCAATAGTACTTTATATTTTTATGTTGAAATAGAAGATATTCAATCCATAGAAGATTATTTGAAATCTCAAGAAGAAGAAAAAAATAAAACAAACTAGGGGTTATATATGGCAAGTCCGAAAATAAAAGATATAAAAGTTATTTTCACAGAACCAGATAATATACGTTTGGTTATAGTAAAAATATTAACTGATCAAGATGGTCTTTATGGAGTGGGCTGTGCTACTTTTACACAAAGGCCAAATCCTGTGAAATCAGCAATAGAAGATTACCTTAAGCCTTTTCTTATTGGAGCAGAAGTAACTAATATAGAAGATATTTGGCAATCTTCTTACGTTTCTTCCTACTGGAGAAATGGACCTGTCTTAAATAATGCTTTATCAGGAATTGATCAGGCATTATGGGATATCAAAGGAAAGATGGCTAACATGCCTGTTTATGATTTACTTGGAGGTAAAACTCGAGAAGCTGCTGCAGTATATGTGCATACATCAGGAGATTCAGAAGAAGAAGTCGGTGATCAAATGCAAGCATATTTAGAAAAAGGATTTCATCATATAAGAGTACAAATATCAACTCCGGGATACTCAACATACGGCAATAAATCAGCAAAAACAGGAAGCCAAACCACTAGTAATAAAGATCCTTTAAATGGACCAATACCAATTACTAAAAGAATAAAAGAATATGATAAAAACAAATTATATGCACATCCTGGTGGTGTCTTCGAACCTAAGCCTTATATGAGATCTGCTTTATCTTTGTTTGAGTATATTAGAAATCGATTCGGTTATGGAGTAGAAATACTACACGACGTTCATGAAAGAATCCCTCCTATACTAGGAGTGTGGTTTGCAAAAGAAGTTGAAAAATATCAGCTGTTTTTTTTAGAAGATCTATTTAGCCCTGAAGATAATCAGTATTTTAGAATGGTAAGAAATCAAACTTCTACCCCTATTGCTATGGGAGAATTATACAGTTCTCCACATGAGATAGTTCCAATGCTACAGGAAAGGCTAATTGACTTCATTAGAATACATATTTCAGATATTGGAGGGATTTCTCCAGCAAAAAAGCTTGCGGCTATGGGCGAAATAATGGGAATTAGAACCGCATGGCATGGCCCAGGAGATACGTCCCCAGTTGGTCATGCAGCAAATTTAGCCTTAGACCTAAGTTCTTCTAATTTTGGGATACAAGAATATTCTATTTTTGGAGAAAAGACAAAAGAGGTTTTTCCAGGATGTCCAGAGGTAAAACAAGGCATGATGTGGCCAAATGATAAACCTGGATTAGGAATAGATATTGATGAAAACTTAGCTAAGAAACATCCTTTTAAGGAAAGGGAATATGGCGGAGCTTGGGACACAGTAAGAAGAGCCGATGGATCTGTTGTTAAGCCTTAAATAAAATAACCATTTAGCTCTTTTATATCTTTTTTATTTTGATATGAAAGCTTCCCATTTACAAAAACTTGCTTAATTCCTACTGAAACAATTTCAGGATCTTCAAATGTAGCTAAATCATTTATTTCATCTGCATCAAATATCACCAAATCTGCAAAATTATTTTCTTTAATTTGACCTCTGCCTTGTAACCCTATTTTATCTGCAGGGAATTTAGTCATTCTATTAATTAAAAGTTCAAGAGGGATATTGAATCTTCTTCTTAGTCTCCCTAATATTCTTGTAAAACAACCGTAGGCTCTTGGATGAATAACTTGTCCTACGGGAACTGAGTCAGATCCAACTAAATAATCTGGCCTTTGAAGAAGAGTCATAATATCTTCTTCAACTTTTCTCCATTTAGAAATACTGGCAGGAGGAATAACTCTAAAACCACAATTTAGTTCTGTTTTCAACATGATGTCCATTACATGCTGTATAGGAGATAAATTATCCATTTCTGCAGCATCTTTCACACTTAAGCCAGCATAATGTTTCAAATCATCATTTCCTATAGATGTCCACATTGCACCTTCGATATCATGTCTTGGAGAATTTTTTAATAATTCTTGCTCCCAATATTCTCTTTGTTTTTTATCTCTTAAAATAGACATAACATTGTCAAAGCCTCCTAAATGAAATGCACCTGGAAAGAAAATCAATGGTATGGTACATCCAACTGGATAAGAATATGTTTCCATAGTAATGTCTATGCCTTCTTTTTTAGCCTTATCAACAGGTTCTAGTAATTTATCTATTTCTCCAGCATTAGATTCGACAGTTCTATAATGTTCAACAACTAAAGAAACGCCAGATTTTCTTGCAACTTCAATAGCTTCTAAGATTCCCCCGTTAGCAAAAGCTCTATCTTTCTCATGGCTTCTAAGGTGAACAGAGTAAACTTTATTTTTAGAGGCAGCAACTTTAGATAATTCAATGAGCTCATCTGTTGTAGCAAAAGTCTGAGGGTAATAATCCAAGCCAGTTGAAAATCCTGCCGCTCCTTGTTCAAATGCCTCTTCTAGATTGTATTTAGCTTTTTTCATAAGATCTCCATCCAAAGGGATATCTTCCATTCCACAAAGTTCTAATCTTAATGGGCCATGAGCTGCAAATACAGCAACATTACATTTGCTTTTTTTATGATAATATTTCTTAGCTTCATCAAATGACGTCCCATCAAATTCTTCAGTTGGGTGTCCAAGTATTCCTGAAAGATATTTGATATGTTCTTGAGATTTTGACTTACTTAAAGGAACTATTCCAATTCCATCAGGAGAAAGAATTTCAGTGGTAACTCCTTGAGAAATCCCATAAAGATGTTGAGGGTTTTTTAGAATATCAAAATCTGCATGAGAATGCGTGTCAATAAATCCTGGTGAAACAGATAACCCTTGAGCATCAATTATTTTATCTGCTTCAGTTCCATTAAAACTCCCTATTTGAGATATTTTATCTGAAGTTATAGCTATATCTAGTTTTTTTGGCTTTTCTCCACTACCGTCGTATAGTAATCCATTTTTTATAATTAAATCAAACATTCTATCCACCAAAGTTAAAATTTTAAATAATCCATTTATACTATAGTACATAAGAAAATAAACAATTATAAATAATGCAAAAAGAAGAAAATTCTAATACACAAACTTACATGCCAAGCAAGGTTGAAAAAAAGTGGCAGGAGATTTGGAATAAAGAAGAAATCTATAAAACTCAGGATAAAGTAGATTCGAAAAAAAATTGGTATGCATTATCAATGTTCCCTTATCCATCAGGAGATCTTCATATAGGACATTGGTTTGCATTTGCACCTGCGGATGCTCATGCAAGATTTAAAAGACTTGAAGGCTTTAATGTAATGCACCCTCAAGGATTTGATGCTTTTGGATTACCCGCAGAAAATGCTGCTATAAAAAGAAATATAAATCCTAAAAAATGGACATTCGACAACATTCAAAATATGCAAAATCAATTCGATATGATGGGGAATTCATATGATTGGAGTAGAAAATTAGTTACTTGTACTCCTGAATATTATAAGTGGAATCAAAAGTTTTTCTTAGAAATGTATAAACATAAATTAGCCTATCGAAAAAACGGCCCTGTTTGGTGGGACCCTATAGATCAAACTACCTTAGCAAATGAGCAGGTTGTAGACGGTAAATCAGAAAGATCAGGAGCTGAAGTTATAAAAAAAATGATGCCCCAATGGTACTTCAAAATTACAGATTATGCTGAAGAATTACTTAATATGGATGATCTAGAATGGCCCGAAAAAATAAAACAAATGCAAAAAAACTGGATTGGAAAATCTGAAGGAGTTACAATCGACTTTAGCATTCAAGGGTCATCAGAAAAAATTAGCACATTTACAACAAGAGTAGATACTTTGTTCGGAGTTACATTTTTAGTTCTTGCGCCAGAACACCCAATAATAAAAAAACTAAAATTAGAAAATAACAAAGATGTTGAAAATTATATTATTAATGCTCAAAAACTATCTGAAATTGATAGAACTTCAACTGTAAGAGAGAAAACAGGTGTAAAAACAGATATTTATTGTATAAATCCAATAAACAATGAGAAGGTTCCTGTTTTTGTAGGTGATTATGTCTTAGCTTCTTACGGTACAGGAGCCGTTATGGGAGTTCCTGCTCATGACGAGAGAGATTTTATATTCGCTCAAAAATATAACCTTCCAATAAGATTGGTAATATCTCCTGATGGATCTAATAACATCGAATTAAACAAAGCTTACACAGAAAATGGAACTTTAGTTAATTCAGGAGATTTTGATGGGTTAAATAATATAGAGGCAAAAAAAAGTATTGCAAACCTAATTGAAAATAAAAATGTAGGCGAAAAAACAATCACATATCATATTAGAGATTGGCTTATTTCAAGGCAGAGATATTGGGGAACACCTATCCCAATGTTTTATGATCAAAACGATCAAATTATTCCTGTTGAAGAAAATTTACTACCTGTTGTTTTGCCTGATGTTAAAGAATTTATGCCAACAGGGCAATCCCCTTTAACTCTTGATGAAAATTTTCTTTATTTTGATCATCCTAAATTAGGAAGATTAAAAAGAGAAACTGATACTATGGATACATTTATGGATTCATCTTGGTATCACTTAAGATTCACTAGCCCAGGCTCTTTAGATTCACCGTTCGAAAAACAAAAGGTGCTTAATTGGTCTCCAGTCGATCAGTATATGGGAGGAGCTGAGCATGCAGTAATGCATTTGCTATATGCAAGATTTTTCAATAAAGTTCTACGAGATTTAGGATATGTAGACTTTGACGAACCTTACAAAAGATTATTTAACCAAGGTGTAATGCTTGCACGACATATGAAAATTTCAAAAAGAAATAACCCATTGAACCCAGAGCCTCTTGTTAAACAATATGGTGCAGACTCTGTTCGAGCTTACTTAATGTTTTTAGGCCCATGGGATAGAGGAGGAGATTGGTCAGATTCAGGAATAAATGGAGTGTACAGATGGCTGCATAGAATCTGGGAATTAGCCAATTTTGACTATAAAGAAAAACATTTAGATAAAGAAGAATCTAAAAAATTAATTCAATTAAGCAATTTAACTACAAAAAATGTCTTGGAAGACATGAATAACTTTAAGTACAACACAACAATATCTTCTTTAATGGAATATACCAACTTTCTATCCAAAATAAGAAATGATGGAAAGGTTTCTAAATCAGATTGGACAGATGCTTTAAAAAGGCTTTTAATTCATCTTTCTCCAATTTGTCCTCATATTTCAGAGGAACTTTGGGAAAAATTGGGGCATAAAAATTCAGTACATCTACAACAAAACCCTTCCTACAAAGATCACCTGATAGAGAAATCAAGTTTTATTCTTATAATTCAAGTCAATGGTAAATTGAGAGATCAAGTTGAAATGCAAAAAAACGCAAGCATCGAAGAAATCAAAACATATTTAGATCAATCTGAAAAATTAAAAAAATATATTTCAGGTAAAGAAATAATAAAAGAAATTTATATTGAAAATAAATTGATCAATTTAGTTGTTAGGTAATGGTTCCCAAACTCTGAAACTTGTCATTTCTCTAGGAGGAGAAAGAGTCCTGCCTACTTCAACATATGACACTTCAGCAACAAATATTCTTCCTTTAGAATCAACAGAAATTGAGTGAGGCCATAAAAATTGGTCAGCTTCTTCTCCTGGAAGTTCGGATCCAATTCTTTGTATTAGATCCCCTTGTTTATTCCAAATGCTTACTGAATGCCCCAAGTTCTTGACACCAGTTTGAACAGGAGGAGGACCTTGCTCAGCTATATATATATTACCTTTATTATCAGACGTAACAGCTGTTGCTTTGTGAACATGCCATTCTCTAATAAATTCCCCCGATGTAGAAAAAATTTGAACTCTATGATTTTCTCTGTCGCAAACAATAAGTTCATCTTCACTTATCATACATAAATTATGAGGAAGTGAGAACTGACCTGGTTGAGTGCCTGATTCTCCCCAACTATTTATATGTTTTCCTTCACTATCGTAATGATGTATTCTTGAATTTCCATATCCATCAGATATAAAAATATCACCATTGGCTTTATTTATAGTAATATCAGTTGGCCTATTAAAAGGTTTTCCACTTTCTCTTTCTGAAGGATTGCCATCACCTAGTGAAAGTAACAATTCTAAAGATTGATTAAACTTATAAATTTTATGTCCACTATCATCTACACACCAAATATTATCCTCATAATCTAAGAGTATTGAATGAGGCCTTACAAACTTAGAGCCAGCCCATGTTTGAAGTTTATAATCAATTCTTAATGCTTCTACTTTTATATCTCCATAAGGATCTTCGTTACCCCAAGATTTAATCAAATCGCCATTTTTATCAAAAATCAATAAAGGCATATTCCCTCTATTAAATATGTAGACATTATCATCACTATCGATTGAAACGCTTGTTGCTTCTCTTAGCCAAATTCCATGTGGTATTTTAGCCCAAAATTTTACCGCTTTGTATTTTTTACTCATAATTTTGTAATATTACAATTTATCCAAAATTTATGTCTGCCATTGCAGGGTTCTTTAGGACTTTTTTGATTTTTGAATGAGTATTTAGATTTGGATCTTGATTTATTATTTTCTCAACTTCGATATTAACTTCTTTTATCAATTCTAAGTCTAATGGATCAGCAATTTTATAATCTGATGACCAGCCACTTTGTTTAGTTTTGTCTATCTCCCCTGGTCCTCTTATTTTCAGATCTTCTTCAGAAAGCTTAAATCCATTATTACTTTTTACCAAAGCTTCCATTCTTTTAGCAGTCAATTCATTTATTTCATCAGAAGAAACTATAATACATTTGGATATTTTTTCACCTCTTCCAACCCTCCCTCTTAATTGGTGAAGCTGAGATATCCCAAATCTTTCAGCGGAATTAATTACTATAAGAGTTGCATTTGGAATATCAACACCTACTTCTATTATTGGAGTTGTAACTAAAATATCTATTTCTCCTGTTCTCAATTTATCCATAATTTTATGTTTTTCGTCCATTTTCATTCTTCCATGCAAAAGCATTATTTTATATTTAGATAATTTACTAAGTTGTAATTTTTCAAATTCTTGAGTAACTGAAGAGACTTCTATTTTTTCAGATGTATCTATATGTGGACAAACGTAAAAAACCTGAGATCCTGATTGTAATTCTTTTTCTATATTCAATATAATTTCATCAAATTGATTATTCTTCATCCAAAAAGTTTCGACATCTCTTTTTCTATTAGGCATAGTTTTAATCGTTGATAAAGATAGGTCTCCATAAAGAGTCATACTTAATGTTCTAGGAATTGGAGTAGCTGACATGGCCAATAAATTTGGAATAGGATTTCGCTTTAATAGTAAATTTCTTTGATCTACTCCAAATCTTTGTTGTTCATCTATAACAATAAGCCCTGAAAGGTTTTTTGAAATTTTTTCTTGTAGCAAAGCATGAGTTCCAATAATAATGTCTACTTCTTTATTCACTATCATACTTCTAGTTTTATCCTTAGTTTTTTGATTCAATGAACCTGTTAGTAGTCCTATTTTTATTTGTTTATTTATTTCACAAACTCGTATATTCTCATCATTTCCAAATTCAATAGATGCATCAACTAAATCAGATAAATTTAGAAAATGTTGTTCCGCCAATACTTCTGTCGGAGCCAATAAAATTCCTTGTTTATTTTCCATTGCGCTACATAAAAGAGAAATTAAAGCTATGATTGTTTTTCCTGAACCTACTTCACCTTGAAGCAATCTTGCCATAGGTAGATTAGAAGACAGGTCATTTTCAATTTGTCCAAGAGAAGTCTTTTGGTCTTTGGTTAAATTAAACGGCAATAGTTTAATAATTGTTTTATAGTTTTCACTAAACGATTTAAACTTATATGAAGAAATATTTTTTTCCCTCTGTTTTTTTCTGTATTTTACAGAAATTTGATTCTCAAATACTTCATGAAAAGCAAAACTTCTAGAGGCCTTATCTTTTTCGTTTAGATTTTTAGAAAAATGTAGTTTTTTTATGGAATCTCTTAGTGAAAAAAGATCATTTCTTAAAAGAATATCTTTTGGAATAAAATCCTCAAATTTTTCTAAAACATTAGATTTTATTGCACTTGAAATTCTTGTCTTAATTACTTCTTGAGATAATTTATCCGTTGAATGATAGATTGGTTGAAGATAATCAAATCTTCTGATATTTGTGTCAAATAATTCATAATCAGGATTATTAAATTGTAGTGAATTTCTAAATCTTTTTACTAATCCAGCTAAAGCTATTTTTTGACCCACTTTAAATTTTTTTACTAAAAAAGCCATATTAAAAAAAGTAGCTGTGATTGAACCTGTATCATCAGAGACCATAATTTGTGGAGCGTTCATTCTTTTGATTAATAATTTTTTAGTAATGGTGCCTACAATTGTGGCATCCTCATTTTCTTTCAAAAATTTTATAGGTTTTTTTGTTGTGTAATCTTTGTATCTAAAAGGAAAGTGTAAAACTAAATCCCCAAGATTAAAAATCCCTAAATTAGAAAATTTCATTACATTTCTTTTTTCCATAAATGGAAGTTGATCTAAAGGAGTCTCAAGAGGTAAATTTTTTAAGAGCAACTCATGTGAAATTTTTTCTTCAATAATTTTTATTTCATAATATATTTTAGATATAAGATTTTTAACCCATATATGCCTTTCGCCTATTCCTAAATTTTTATACTGTCTTGAACGCATTGGATAAACATCTCTAATCCAATCTAAATCATTAAATGAATTTTGAATGAAATTATCTATACCAAGCTCAATTGATTGATCATTTAGGCCCAAATCATATTCTTGTGAAAGAATAGAGGATAATATTTTTAGCCTATTTACTTTCTTTGAAGAATCCAATTATTTACTCCGAAGAAAGAAATCCTACCCCAAAGGCTCCTGGTCCGAGATGCGTTCCAACAACCGGCCCAAACTCAGCAATAATTATGTTTTTTGAATCAACTACTTCTGATGCTTTGTCTTTTAGTAAATTTGCTCTTTCTGAATGATTCGCATGGACTATAAAAAGAGTTTTTATATTATGGTTTTTTAATTCTTCAACTATAAAATCCATTCCTTTTACTAGGGTTCTAGCCTTACCAACAGATTGAATCTCTCCGTCGACAGCTCCTAAAATAGGCTTGATCTTTAATAAGGAGCCTATAAATTCACGTGCTTTACCTATTCGTCCACCTTTTGCTAAATATTCTAGAGTAGGTACTAAGCCCATAAATTTTGCATTTGGTATAATTTTTTTTGCTTCTTCTACTATATTTTCAAAAGATTTTCCCTCTTGATTTAATTCTGCAAGCTTATATATTATTGCTCCTAAACCAAGTGTTCCATTCATACTATCGATAACTTTCACATTGTCATTCCCTATTTCTTTTTGGGCCTGTAATGCTGAGCTGTATGTAGCACTAAGTTTTCCTGATATATGAACAGAAATTATTGAATCATGAGTTTTCAATAATTTTTCATATGCTTCAACAAATCTTCCAACTGATGGTTGAGAAGTTTGTGGATGAATTTCTGAGGAACTTAATTTTTCAAAAAAAGTATCTGATTTTATATCAATTCCATCTAAAAAAGTTTCTTCTCCAAAGTGTACATTTAATGGAATGACTGTTATATTTTTTTCTTTTACTACTTTATTTGGTAAATCACAAGTACTATCTGTTACTATTGCTATTTTTGACATTTTATATACCTATTCTCCTAATATGAAATAATTATAGTACGGTTGGTTGCCTTCTACAATCGTTAATTCATTATCATTGTTTTGTTCATAAAAAGATTCTTCTAATTTTTCGTGGGCTTCTTCTATAGAATCATGTCCTACTATAACTGTCAAAATTTCATTTCTTGAACTCATATTATTTAATAAATATTCAAGTGCTTTTTGGGGATTATCAAAAGAATCTAAAATTTCATCATTTAGAATTGCAATATATTGATTCTTTTTTATATTTTTTCCACTAATTTTTACATCTCTAGTAGATATTGTTACAGAGGCTTCTTCAATTGAAGAAATCCCCTTATTCATTATTGATATATTTTCATCTAAAGTTTTAGAGTCATCAAAATATACAACACTCGATATACCTTGCTGAATTGACTTTGTTTCTAAAATTCCAATACCTTCTCGATCAGATATTTCAAGTAATTTTTTTACTGTTACTAAAATATTAGGATTATTTGGCAGTATAATAATGTTTTTAGATTTTATATTTTTAACTATTTCTAAAATATCATTTATACTGGGATTTTTTTTAGGTCCTCCAATCAAAACATGCATAGCATTTCCAGCAGTTTCATTAAATAAATTTATGATTCCATTTCCTTCACAAATTGAAATAATAGATGTATTTATATTTTTATAATCTTTTTTGGAATTAAGCATATCTTTAGTTTGCTCATCCATATTTTGTATAAAAATATTTTCTACTGAACCAATTGAATTAGCATATTCTATAATTGGATCAGTTTCTAAAACATGTATATGGATTTTCATCAAAGACGAATCGCCTGTAATTACAGCAGATTTCCCAAATTCAGGGATTTTTTTTCTATGTTTTGAAATATCCATATTTTCACCTTTTACAGTAAATACAGTACAATTCCCCCATTCAATTTCTTCTGAATCATCATAAAAGTCTTTAGATACAGAGTCAGATAAACCTGAAATCATTTCAAGGTATACCTCATTAAGTTTTTTTTCTATATCTTCTTGATTTTTGTAAAGTGTTGAAAAAAACCAAGAATTAATCATCATTGCAAATCCTAATCCTCCCGAGTCTACTACATCTGCTTCTTTTAAAATTTGTAATTTATTAGGTGTATCTTTTACAGATTTAATAGATTCAAGAGAAAGTTCTTTCAAAAAATCTGATAAATTCTTAGATGATTCAAATTTTCTGATTGCGATTGTACCAACATCTTCATAAATAGTTAGCAAAGTTCCTTCAACAGGGTTTGGTAGAGATTCTCTCGTTGTTCTGGCTGCATTAACTATTGCATCTGCCAATGTTTTGAATGATAAAACTTTATTTTTTTCATACGCTGATAGCAAACCAAGAAAAAATTGAGATAAAATAACTCCAGAATTTCCCCTTGCTTCCATCAAGGAAGAATTTTTTAAAGAAAATAAAAAATCTTCTATTTTCATATTCTCTTTATATGATAAGTCTAAGCTTTTCATAGTTAAAAGCATATTTGTTCCTGTATCTCCATCTGGAACAGGGAAAACATTTAAATTATTTATTTTTTCTTTGTATAAATTCAAGCAAAAAATAAAATTATTAATCCCTAAAATTAGGTTTTCGAGTGAAATCTCTTTATTTGTGTTCATAAAATAATATTTCCGATTATAAGATTGAATGATAAACTATAGTCGTAAAAAAAAAAATAATTTAGATAATAAATTTACCGAGAGAGAAAAATGTCAATCGATCCTAGAAAGCACTTGGGCTTAGGTCCACTAAAAAAACCTTTATTTGGTCATAACAGGTCACACGCACTAAATGCTACTCAAAAAATTTCAAAACCAAACGTTCAAAAAAGAAAAGTTACAATTGGCGAAAAAGAATATACAGTAAAATTAACTGCAAGAGAAATAAGAACTTTAGACAAAAAAGGAATTGCTCTCAAATAGTTTTTCGCAACTGATTTACAGCACCCAAATAACCTAACTCGTTATTTAAAATACCTGTCCCAGAAACAAACATTCTTGCTCCACATTCAAATGGACGTTTAATAGTTTCTGATTTTATTCCTCCATCAACACCTATTAGTAAATCTCCTGATTTATCAATTTCAGCTAAACTTTTTATTTTTTCTTCAACAAAAGGAAGATAAGATTGTCCACCTTTTCCAGGATAAACAGTCATGAATAACACTCTATCAATAAAATCTAAGAAAGGAACGATTTCATTAATTTCTGTATCAGGATTAATAGCTATTCCTATTTTAGTTTTTGTATTACAAAGAATATCGATTACTTCTTTAGGATTATCTGAAGATTCTATATGAAAAGTAAATATATCGACTCCTATTTCAGATAGACTGACTGCATGATTTATTGGGTTATTCACCATTAAGTGAGCTTCTACGGGTAATTTAGTCAATGATCTTACTGTCTGGACTAATGGTTGTCCAAAAGAAATATTTTCAACAAAATGGCCATCCATAATATCAATATGAAATTCATTTATTCCAGATAAATTGAGTGATTTTATTTCTTTTTCTAAATTCTTAAAATTTGAAGATAAAATTGATGCACTTATAATAATATCTTTATCAAGCATTTAATTTAGTACTTATAAAAATTTTTGCATTTTTTATTTGATTTTTTACAGAATCAGTAGAAGTTCCTCCTAAAGAATTTCTTTTATTTATAGAATACTTTAGGTCTATATTCATCACATCATCATCAAAAAGATCAGAAATATCCTTAAATTCATCTAAAGATAATTCATTTATAGATTTTTTTTCTCTAGATAGTTTTTGAGATACCTTTTTTATAATTTCATAAGCTTCTCTGAAGGGGATTTTTTTATATGCTAGGTAGTCTGCAAAATCTGTTGCTAAGATATCAGATTTTAATGAAGATTCAAGCATTTTTTCCTTATTGAAAGTAATTTCAGAAAACATAGTTTTTAAAACCTTTAAACTATCTAATAAAACATCTAAAGATAACATCACGCCGCTTCTATCTTCTTGCAAATCTCTATTATAAGTAAATGGCAAAGCTTTTAAAGTTGCCATAAGACCCATAAAATTCCCTAACACTCCTCCTGATTTTCCACGAATTAATTCTAAATAATCAGGATTCCTTTTCTGAGGCATTATGCTAGAACCTGTTGTAAATTTTTCTGGGAGGTTTATAAAATCAAACTCATCTGTAGACCAAATAATAAATTCTTCACATATTCTAGATAAATTCAATATAGTTGAGGTGCAAACATAATGAACGTCCAAAATGTGGTCCCTAGAAGAAACCGCATCAATTGAGTTGCTTGATATTTTAGTAAAACCAAGTTCCTTAGCTAAAAATTCTCTATCAATAGGTATAGTAACACCGGCAAATGCACCAGATCCTAATGGCATAATATCTAAGTTTTCAAAACATTGATCAACTCTATCTAAATCTCTAGATAACATAGTAAAATATGCCATTAGATATTGAGATAGAAGTACTGGCTGTCCTTTTTGTAAGTGAGTATAACCAGGCATAATTATTGAAATATTTTCATCAGCCAGAGAAATAGTTTCTTCTAAAAATAATATCAACTCATTTCTTACATCAGTTAATCTATTTTTCATGTACAACTTTACATCTGTTGCTACTTGATCATTTCTTGATCTTCCAAAATGTAATTTGCCTGCTGTATCTCCTATTTTTTCGTATAAAGCTTTTTCTATATTTAGATGTATGTCTTCTAAACTACTATTCCAATTAAACTTTTTTTGTTGAATTTCTTTTAATATCTCATTTAAACCATTAACGATACTCTTACATTCTGATGAAGTAATTAAATTTATTTTTTCCAACATTTTGGAGTAAGCAATTGAAACAGATATATCTTCTTTATACATTCTAATATCAGTATCAAAAGAACTTGTAAATTCTCCGAAAATTTCCCCACCTTGGACAGATGAAGTTTTATTTTTATTATCTTTTTTCAAATTTATAAATCATTATATTTTTGTTTTTTTGCCTGCATTCTAGCTGGTAATGAATATATATCTATAAAACCTTCTGCTGATCCATGATTAAAACTATCAGTAGTAGAATATGTAGACATATTATAATCATATAGTGAAAATCTAGATTTTCTACCAATTACTGTAGAACTACCTTTGTAGAGCTTAAGTTTTACATTTCCTGAAGTAAATTTCTGAGTATCATCCATAAATGCTTGAATATTTTCTCTTAAGTTTGTAAACCATCTTCCATCGTAAACCAAATCAGAAAATGTTGTGGAAAGAGAAGATTTAATCCTCTGTTGTTCTCTTGATAAAGTTGCCGTTTCTAAAGCTGCTATAGCTTGATATAAAACTACTGCTGCAGGCGTTTCATAAACTTCTCTGCTTTTAATTCCAACTAATCTGTTTTCTAAATGGTCTACTCTACCAATGCCATGTTTTCCTGCTATAACATTTAATTCATCGATTAGTTTTACTCCTGACATTTCCTTATTATTCAAAGAAACAGGAATTCCTTTTTCAAAACCAATTTCTATTATTTCTTGTTCATTAGGAGCATTTTCTATACTAGATGTCCAAGAAAATGCATCTTCAGGAGGAGCAACCCAAGTATCTTCCAAGTCTTCTCCTTCTATAGCTAAGCCCCATAAATTTCTATCAATAGAGTACACTCTATTATTACCAACTTCTCTTATTTCTAAACCTGCCTTATTAGCATATTCTTTTTCTTCATCTCGAGTCATTCCCCATTCTCTAGCAGGGGCTATTATTTTTATAGAATCTCCGTCACCAGAGAGAGTCATAATTGATGCATCAAATCTTACTTGATCATTTCCTTTACCTGTGCATCCATGAGAAACATACTCTGCTCCATATTTTCTAGCAGTTTCAACTAATTTTTTTGACATGAGAGGTCTTGCAAAAGCTGTGGACAAAGCATATACATCCTCATACATTGCTCCTGCCTTAAGCCCTGGGAAAACATACTCATTTACAAATTCATCTTTTACATCCAAAATTACTGAATCTATAGCTCCTGCCTTTTTAGCTTTTTCTGCCACACCTTCAATCTCAGGCCCTGCACCCAAATCAACTGTTAGAGTAATTACATCAAGATCATAGTTTTCTCTAATCCAAACAACTGAAATGGTTGAATCCATCCCTCCGCTATAAGCTAATACGCATTTACCTTTTGACATATTATTTCAATCCTTCTAATATAGATTCAATTATTTTTACAGCAGAATCAATCTCTTGTGTAGAAACATTTAATGGTGGCATAAATCTAATCATGTTTGGCCTAACAGCATTAATTAATAAACCTGCATCAAGCGCTTCTGCAACAATTTTTGAAGAAAAATCTTGATTCATCTCAAGTCCAATTAATAATCCCATTCCTCTTACTTCAGTAATAAAAGAAAATTTATCCATTAATAAGGATAATTTACCCTTCATATAGTCTCCTGATTTATGAGCTAAAGCAGGAATATCATTTTCAACCATAAATTTTGCTGCTGCTGCACCTGCTGCAGTTGTCAATGCATTCCCTCCAAAAGTAGAGCCATGGTCTCCAGGTTCTAAAACAGAACAAAATTCTTTTGAACAAAAAGCACCTAATGGAGCTCCAGATCCTAAAGCTTTCGCAAGTGTCATAACATCAGGTTCCACTCCATCAAATCTCTGGTAGCCAAATAATGTACCCAAGCGTCCCATTCCTGTTTGAACTTCATCTAATATAAATAAAATGTTTTTTGATTTACAAAACTCTTGAACTTCCTTTAGGTATCCGTCACTTGGAACATTAACTCCTCCTTCTCCTTGCAAAGGTTCAATCATTACTGCACAAGTATTGTCATTGTAAGCATTCTTTATTTGATCAATATTGTTGTACTCTACATTTACAAATCCAGGCATTAGAGGTCTCCAATTATCCTGATAGTGGGGTTGACCAGTTGCTGCCATCATAGCTTGAGTTCTTCCATGAAATGAATTTAAGGTAGTTATGATTTCAAAAGCTCCATTTAATTTCTTTTTACCCCATTTTCTAGCAAGTTTGGTAGCGCCTTCATTTGCTTCTGCGCCTGAATTACAAAAAAAGACTCTATCCACAGCTGAATTTTCTACAATTGTTTCTGCAAGTGAAAGTTGAGGCGTAGTATAGTAAAGGTTACTCATTTGTAAAATTTTTCCAGCTTGATCTTTTATAGCTTGTGTTACAGATTCATGAGAATGACCTAAGTTTAATACAGCCCAACCAGCTGTAAAATCTAAGTATTCTTTACCATCATTATCTCTAACAACAGTTCCTTCTCCCTCAACTAATACAGGTGGCATTCTATTTACAACCTGCATATAATATTTTTTTTCTAAATCTTTATAATCTTGTGTTGACTTCATATTTCTCTCCAAAAAATGTTCTTTATATTATTCTAGTACCAATATTCTCATTAGTGAATGCGGATAACAAGGCTCCAGATTCTCTTCCATCAATAATTCTTCCTGTTTTTACATATTCTAATGCATTTATACATGCTCTTATCTTTGGAATCATACCGCCTTGAGCAATTCCTGTATCTATTAATTCATTTGCTTGACCCTTTGTCATTTGTGGTATTACTCTTTTGTTAGCATCTAGGATTCCAGGGACATCAGTTTGAAAAATTATATTTTCTGCTTTGATTTTTTTTGCTATTATCCCAGCAGCAGTATCTGCATTAGTGTTATAAATCTGATTTTTGATATCTATTGAAATTGCAAGGGGAGAAACTACAGGCAAAAATCCATTATCTAAAAGATTTGTTAATACCTCTGTTTTACAATTGATTATTTCTCCAACAAATCCTAGTTTTTTATCTAATTGCTTGGCTTCTAAAATTCCTGATGATCCTGATAATCCAATAGCATTAACATTCATATTTTGAAATTCAGTAACAATTTCAGAATTTACTTTTCCTGCTAAAACCGCAATTGCGACTTCTAATGTTTTTTGATCAGTAACACGTAATCCTTCAACAAAATTAGGTTCTATACCTTGTTTATTAATCCAGTTAGAAATTTCTTTACCTCCGCCATGGACAATTATGAACTTCCATCCTTTTTTATGCAAAGTAATAATATCTTTGAAGGTACTATCAGTTTCACCCAAAGTTGATCCACCAATTTTTATTACTGTTATATCTGATGATTTAGTCATTACAAAAAATTAAGTTGTATATGCTGAGTTGAAGACAACATATTCTTCAGTTAATTCGCTACCCCATGCTTTTGCGATTGATTTCCCAATATTTAAATTTACAGTTAAACGTATTGTAGGTTGATTCATAGCAATAACCACACTTTGATGATTATAAGGCGTAGCTATACCTTCTGCTACAATTTGGATATCATTTACAAAAATTTCTATTTTAGACTCATCTAATTCAATTTGGGAAGCTCCTACTGCCATCATAATTCTGCCCCAATTTGGATCTCTTCCATAAACAGCTGTTTTTACTAAATTAGAAGAAACTATATATTTAGTAGCTTTTCTTGCATCATCTTCAGTTTTAGCTCCCTGTACGGTAGCTTCGATAAGACGGGTATTCCCTTCACCATCTTTTGCTATTTCTTTTGCTAAAAAAATACAAACTTCATCTAATGCTTTTATAAATTTTTCAGCAACATCAATATTTGTTATTTTTTTATTATTTGCTTTTCCATTTGTCATTATAAGAACAGTATCATTTGTAGATTGGTCACCATCTACACTTATTTGATTAAATGAATTATTTACAGAATGACTTAGTGCATCTTTTAATATCTTTTCATCAATAGAAATATCAGAAGTAATGAATGCTAGCATAGTTGCCATATTTGGATGGATCATTCCAGATCCTTTGGCAACACCCGCTACTGTAACCTTAGAGCCTTCTAGATCAAAAGAAACAGCTATTTCTTTAGTTCTTTTATCTGTTGTAAGAATCGATCTTGCAAAACCAGGCCCATCACTATCAGAGAGCTCTATTTGAGGTATAAACTTCCTCATTAAAGCCATGGGAAGCTCCACTCCGATAATACCAGTTGATGCTACAGCAATTGAATCAACATCAATTGATAAAGATTTTGACGCTATTTCAGCTGTTTCTTTAGCATCTAAAAATCCTTGTTCACCTACTGCACAATTAGCACATCCAGAATTAACTACAACAGCTCTTAAATTATTATCTTGTAGTACTTTTTTTGTCCAAGTTACTGAGGGTGATACTACAGAATTTTGAGTAAATGTTCCTGCGCTTACACAATCAGTTTCAGAAAAAATGATTCCTATGTCTCGTTTGTCTTGGCCAGGGGACTTAATTCCTGCAAATATAGACCCAGACAAAAAACCTTTCGGAGAACAAATATTTCCATCTTTTATATTATTAATTTCATTTCCCATTACAAACTCCTAGCGACTAATAAAATTAAATATTAGCTATAAAGACAATAATATAATAATATTTCCTAAGATGACTCTATATATAAAAGCGGAATGATATGGTTTTATTTTTTTCGAGAGATTTCCAATTTAGCAAAAACAAAAAATAATTCTTCAGAATTTTTGAATTTATTTAAAAATATTTAATATAGGGATGCTAATAGTCATAATTAAAAAGATTAATCCTATAAACCAACTTATTTTATTTAACATAAATACGAATTAGCTATATAGAAGTAATTATATACTCTTGGAATCATCAAATTTAACAAAAGCCTCATTTTTTAAATGCCAACGAATAAAGTATAAAAAAGAATTGTTTCAAAAAATAAAAATTATTATTATTATTTCATATACATAAATTATCAAAGAATTATTTAATGACTCAATCAAAAAATTTAGATGTCTTAATTGCAGGACAAGGAGCAGCTGGATTTGCTGCAGGTCTTTATACCGCAAGGTATCAAATGAAAACAGCTATTGCAGGTCAAGATTTTGGTGGTGAAACTGCCATAGGAGGAATTATTGAAAATTATCCTGGAAATAACGAGATAGATGGTTTTGATCTTATGCTTGAGTTTAAGAAACAAGTAACAGACCTAGAGGTTCCAATTATAGAAGATAACCTGAAATCAATTACTAAGAATGAAAATCGTTTTTTATGCGAGTTGAACAATGGAGAAATATTAGATACAAAAACTGTAATATTAGCGATTGGTAGAGAAAGAAGAAAGCTTGGATTGAAAAATGAGGATGAGTGGACAGGAAAAGGTGTTTCATATTGTTCTACTTGCGATGCTCCACTATACAAAAATAAAGATCTTGCCGTAGTTGTAGGAGGAGGAAATGCAGCAGTTGAAGGAGCTATATTAATTGCTAAATACTCAAAAAAAGTTTTTTTAGTTTATAGAGGAGAAAAACTATGGAGACCAGAACCTATCTTACTTGAAACATTAGCCAAAACAAAAAATGTTGAAGTAATTCTGAATAATAACATCACTGAATTAATTGGTAGTGATTTAGCTGGATTGCAAAAGATCAAATTAGAACAAAAATACAAAAATGAGTCTGAATTTATCGTTGATGGTTTAATGATAGAAGCCGGAGCAGACCCAAGAGTAGAAATCCCTACTGCTTTGGGTATAAATTTAGATAAAGAAACAAATGAAGTTATAGTTGATAAAGATCAAAAAACTAATATTCCTGGTATCTATGCAGCAGGAGACTTAACTAATGGCTCAAATTTGAAACAAACTATTACAGCCGCTTCGCAAGGTGCTATATCAGCATTGAGCGCATATAATTTTTGTTTAGAAAATAAAGATTAAGGTTTTATAATTTTATATCTATCCAACAATGTTCCCCAATCAGATTTAAATGCATTCCTTATTCTATTTTTTCCTATAAATCTTAACCAAAAAGAATTATGGTAAATGTTTGAAGCAAAATATGCCAAATGTACAAGAGGAGTTCTTAATAATAATTTTTCCAAAGGTTTAAATGGACCCCAATATATCATTTTTTGAACTCTACTAGCAAAAGTATTTTTATTCTTAGAAAAATTCCAATTTTGATTAGATATTGAATCTCCAATTATTTCTATTTCTGACGTTTTTGCTATTCCTAATCCATGTTCATGAGCTGCTCTTAATTTTGGAATACTCAATGGGTCGAATCCCATTAGTTTTGCAGAAATAGAATCTATGGCAACCTGATCATAGGATGCCAAAATATAATTTTTGACCTTAAATGACATAGCTCGAGGGCCAGGACCATTTCCTGCAAAGGTTCCGTCCATAACTGCAAAAACGTTATCATGTATCTCATATTGAATTTTTAGTAAATCTACAAGCGTATTATGAATATCAGCATGAGCCCAGTGTCTATTTTGATGAAGAAGTCCTCCAAATGCATTTTTCATTGCTCCTGTAATAGTTGTAAAAACATGTGTCTTAACAGTAGGAAGATGGATTATATTAGTCCCAATTAACTTTTTGGGAATATTTATTCCATCTGGATAAATCTTATCTAAAACAATCATTTTTTGCTTAGGTTTATAATGAATCCAATCTTGACCTGGATCATCTAATACAGTGCTTTTTATAGATAAATTTTTTTCGATTGATAGATATCCGTTATTTTTTTTACCTTCATGAGCATTTACAACAACGGTTCCATTATGGGCAATTTCTATATTTTTAAATTTTAAACTTTTAAGTCCTCGTATGACCCCGTCCAACTGCCATGGTGCAGTAGAACAAGCAGGAAAATAGTGCTGCCAAGAAATATTAGCCTTTAATAAAGTATTTATATCTAAATTAAAATTTTCATTTATCGATGATAATTCAAGTAATCGTGCATAGTCACCAATAACATATTCAGGAGATGTCTTAAGAACATAAACTTTACCAAATTTACTTTTATCAAAGCTATTTATCATAATAATTAAATTATAGAATAAAAAAATGATTATAGATTCACTTACACACATACTACCGACAGAAGTTTCATCAAATATAGAAAAATATAAAAAAATTGATCAATTATTTGATTCTTTGTTTGATGAAAAAACAAAGATTATTGAGACAGAAGATCTTATAAAAAATATGAAAAGTAACAATATAGATAAATCTGTAGTTGCTGGATTTGGATGGAATGATTACGGGTTAGCTTCCTTAGTAAATGAATATATATATGATGCAAGTAATAAATATCAAGAGAAAATTATTCCTCTTTGTTCATTGGATATAAATTCAAAGTTTTCTGAACAAGAATTATTAAAATGCATATCTAAAGGAGTAAAAGGAATTGGTGAATTGCATATCGATTATGATAACAAATTAGAAAAAAATACTATATTTAAAAATATCTTAAATATAGCCTCTGAAAATAATTTACCAATTCTGATACATGGATCAGAGCCTGTTGGACATCTATATAACGGAAAAGGCAATAATCATCCTAAAAAGCTATATGAGCTGGTAAAAAATAATCCTTCAAATAAATTTATATTTTCTCATTTTGGAGGCGGATTGGTTTTTTATGAACAAATGCCTGAGGTGAAAAAAGCTTTGAGAAATGTTTATTATGACAGCTCTGCTCAGCCTTATTTGTATAACAAAAATATTTATAGAAATGCTATAAACTCTTCATCAATTGAAAAAATATTATTTGCTTCTGATTATCCTCTAATAAACATTAAGCGTTGTTTATCAGAAACTGATTACCTAGATAATGAAGAAAAAAGTCATATTTTTTCACATAACTCAATATCTGCTTATAATTTATAGTCAAAAAAAACAAGTTCAAATGTAAAATCATTAAACATGAAAGAAAATAATAAAAAATACTATCCTGAAATAGAACCTTCAGTAAATTTTTCAAAAGTCGAGGAATCTATATTAAAAAAATGGGATGCAGAAAAAACATTTGACAAATCTATATCAAATAGAGAAGGTGCGAATGAATTCGTATTTTATGATGGTCCTCCATTTGCTAATGGACTTCCGCATTATGGACATATACTTACGGGATTTGTAAAAGATATTATTCCAAGATTTCAAACCATGAAAGGATCTAAAGTTGATAGGGTTTTTGGATGGGATTGTCATGGATTACCTGCAGAAATGGAATCAGAAAAAGAACTTGGAATAACTGGCAGAAAACAGATTCAAGAATTTGGGGTTGAGAATTTTAATAATCATTGTCAAGAATCTGTTATGAAATATACAAAAGAATGGGAAGTCACAGTTGGAAGGCAAGCAAGATGGGTAGATTTTGAAAATGATTACAAAACTATGGATCTTGATTACATGGAATCAGTTATGTGGGCTTTTAAGCAACTTTGGGACAAAGGATTAGTATACGAAAAAGATAGAGTAATGCCTTATTCTTGGAAAGCTGAAACTCCTCTTTCAAACTTTGAAACAAGATTAGACGATTCATATAGAGAAAGAAAAGATCCTGCCGTAACTATAAAATTTGAAATCAATGATAGCAATATAGATTTTGAGAACAGTTATAAGTCATATTTGCTAGCTTGGACAACAACTCCTTGGACACTTCCTTCTAATTTAGCTTGTGCAGTTGGAAAAGATATTGATTACTCGCTAATAACATTGAATAATGAAAATCTTATAATTGCATCATCTGTTTTAGAAAATTTTCAAGATGTTTTGGAAGGCTATAAAACTATAAAAACAATTAAAGGAAACGAAATATTAGGAACTCAATATATACCTATTTTTGATTATTTTAAAGATACAAAAAATGCATTTAAGGTCCTTGAAGCAGATTTTGTAAATACTGAAGAAGGTACAGGAATTGTTCATATGGCTCCTGGATTTGGAGAAGATGATCAGCTTGTTTGTGAGAAAAATAACATATCAATTGTATGTCCTGTAGATGATCAAGGAAAATTTACAAGTGAAGTCAAAGAATATGAAAACTTACTAGTTTTTGATGCAAATGAAAAAATTATATCTGATTTAAAACAGAGAAACATTATAGTAAAAAAACAAAATTATCTTCATAATTATCCACATTGTTGGAGAACAGACGAACCTCTTATTTATAAATCTGTTAACTCATGGTATGTAGAAGTATCTTCATTCAAAGACAGAATGGTAGAGCTAAATCAAGAAATTTCTTGGACTCCAGATCATATTAAGGATGGTACTTTTGGAAAATGGCTTGCAGGAGCAAGAGATTGGTCAATAAGCAGAAACAGATTTTGGGGAACTCCAATTCCGGTTTGGAAGTCTGATGACCCAAAATATCCTAGAGTGGATGTTTATGGAAGCCTTGATGAAATAGAAAAAGATTTTGGCACAAGGCCAAATAATTTACACCGGCCTCACATAGACAAGCTAACAAGACCAAATCCTGATGATCCTACAGGAAAAAGTAAAATGATAAGAGTAACAGAGGTATTTGACTGTTGGTTTGAATCAGGCTCTATGCCATTTGCACAAGTTCACTATCCATTTGAAAATAAAAGTTGGTTTGAATCACATTTTCCTGCTGATTTTATTGTTGAGTACATAGGTCAAACAAGAGGTTGGTTTTACACCATGATGGTGCTTAGCACTGCAATTTTTGATAGGCCCCCCTTCAAGAATTGTATTTGTCATGGAATAGTTTTAGATACAAATGGAGTAAAACTATCTAAAAAATTAAGAAATTACCCTGAACCTGAAATGATCTGGGACAAATATGGAGCTGACTCCTTAAGATGGTTTTTATCCTCTTCTCCTGTATTAAAAGGTCAAAATTTACAAATAGACATGGAGGGAAAAGGTATTTCAGATGCTCAAAGATTAATAATCACTCCATTATGGAATGCTTTCTATTTCTTCTGTTTATACGCAAATGCAGAAAATATTTCAGCAAAAGAGAATTATAGCTCAAAAAATCCATTAGACATTTACGCACTATTAAAAACAAGAGAATTAATTGAAAATATCGAAAAAAATCTAGAAGAATACGATATTTCATCTGCATGCCAAGCTGTCCCAAATTTTATTGATGCTATAAATAATTGGTATATAAGAAGAAGTAGACCAAGATTTTGGAAACATGCTGACGATACTGATTCTAAAAATGCATATGACACTTTATATACTGTTTTATTAAATGCTACAAAAGTATTATCTCCCTTAATGCCATTAATTTCTGAGGAAATTTATACCAAGCTCACTTCATCAGAAAGTGTACATCTATGTGACTGGCCCAATACTGATAGCTTTCCAAATGACGCAAAATTCTTAGAACAAATGGATTTGGTAAGAGATATTTCTTCAGCAGGCTTAGGAATAAGAAAAACCAATAATATTAGAGTAAGGCAACCCCTAAAAGAAATTACTATTGCAGGAGACAATATTTCATGGTTAAGTAATTTTGAAAATTATATATTAGAAGAAGTTAATGCAAAAAAGATGATTTTAGATGAAAATTCTGATTCTTTATACAGAAATAAAATAAAAATAAACCTAAGAAAAATGGGGCCAAAGTTAGGTAAGAATACTAAGAAGTATATGGAAGCTGCGAATAATTTTAATTGGGTAATGAATGATAATAAAACAATTAGTATTTTAGACTTAATCCTTGAAGAAGATGAGTATATTTTAGAAAAAGAATCAAATCCAGGTACAGAAACCAGAGAGATAAATGATGGGAAAATTGTGGTATCACTAAATATAGATATTGATAATGAATTAAAAGTTGAAGGCATTGCAAGAGATATTCTAAGAGCTGTACAAAATAAAAGAAAAGATGAAAACTTGGATATATCAGATAAGATAAAAATTAAGATTTTTGGAGAAAATATTGTTCAAGAAACCGTTTCAAAGTTTGGAGAATATATTGCAAGCAACTCTTTAGCTGAAAATATAGAATTTAGTGAACTAAACGATAACTTTATTAAAATATCAGACGAATTATCAGTAAATATAACCATAGAAAAAATTTAATCTAATCGATCTAAACTCATTTCTAAAATTTTATTTTGATGATTTTGTTTTCTAACATTTAAATATATAGTAAATCTTGCGCAAACTTGAGCACCAATTAATAAAATTATAGAAGATATATATATAAATGCCATAAACACAATTATCGCACTTACACCTCCATAAATTGAACCTGACACTCCACTATAATTTCTTAGATAAAGAATAAATACCATTTTATTAATTTCTTCTGCAAGTGTAGCTAAAATAGCAACAGGTAAAATATTCAAGAAATTTAATTTAATATTTGGAAGCCACCAAAAACAAATAGCAAAAACAGAAAATGTAAGGACAGGAGGAACTAGTAAAGCAAGTCTATTCCAAATATTAGGATCAATATAAGGTGAATCTGGAAAATTAATTTGAATTAATTCACTAAGAAAACTTAATCCTGTAGTTAGAATAAATGATATTAGCAATAAAGAAGATGCAACAAAAAGGAGGGTAAAATCAATTACTCTTTCTTGAAAAAAACTTCTTTTTTTATCTATTTCCCAAATAAAATTTATACTTTTTCTTATGCTTCCAAAAACTGCACTTGAAGCAAAAATAAGCCCAATAGCAGCAACTGTACTTGTTGCTAATCTGTTGGATGTTAAACTATCAAAAAATCCCATTAAAAATTCATCATCTTGTTCGTCAAATATTGGAATAAGGTTTTTAAGAGAATCTAAAATAGTTTTTTCAAAATCAGGTATTCCTAGAAAAATTGAAAAAACCATTATGATTGCTAGCAATAAAGGAAATATAGAGAAGAAAGCATAAAAAGATATAGCCGCACTTAAAAGAGGAACATTTTTGTCAATAAATTCATTGGTTATATCGGCTATTAGAGAAAAAAGCCAAAGAAAAAAACGGATTATATACATTTAGATTCTGTTTTCTCTATATGCAGAAAGATAGTTGACACAAAATTCATCCCTGCCCTCCAACATATCTTTTGTAATTGAAAACGCCTCACTATTTTTATCAATATTTAAAATTCTATCTATTTTAGATTCTACAGGATTTATTATTCCTGAGTTAGCTCCACATTCTATAGCCAAACTGATAAATACATCATTAACTAGTCTTCTTTTAGGTAAACCAAAAGATACATTACTCATTCCGCCAGTTATGTTTACTTCAGGCCACCTATCTTTGATCATTGATATTGCACCTAGTGCATCTTTTCCATAAGAAGAAGCTACAGAAATAGGAAATATTAAAGGATCAATGAATAAATCTTCAATTTTTAGTCCTTTATTTACTGATAAATCAACAAGATTTATAAGATTTTCAATTCTTTCATTTGCATCTTCTGGCATACTGCTCTCACTTGCAGCGCTTACTACTACTTGAGCATTATAATCCAATATAGTGTCAATCAAGTCTTTTCTCTCTAGTGATAAAGAGTTAACCATAGGTCTCATGTGATTGTTATATTCTTCTAGTCCCGAGATGATTATATCTGGATTAGAAGAATCAATAGAGACTGGTACAGAAGAAAATTCTTTTATAACGTTTACCAGCCACTTCATAGCTACTATTTGTTCATCAAGTTTATAGCTATATTCATCAACATTTATGTCTAAGTATGATGCAGAATTAGATATCTGCCTTTCAATTTCCCATTTTATATAATCGATACCTTGAGATGTGTTCCCATTCATACCATGCCAAATAGCAATCATAAAATGCTTTAATTGCCCTTGTTTGTACGGTTGAGTTTTTTCAAAGTGTTCAGGAATGTCCATTACAGAATAATTATCACCTTTTTTTCGGTATGTAATAATATCTTTTGAATCAATCTTTTTTGTTCTAATTCCACCTAACTTTATTGATCTTGTTGTGTGAATATTTTCTCCTATTATCTTAAAATTCGACATATTATCCTTCTTTTTTTTCTATCCAACCAGTTAACTCTTTGATTCCTCCAAAAGGGAAAAAATGTAATTGATCATAATTTTCAAGACCTGAAATAATTTCAGATGGATTATGCTTTACTAGTTTTGTGAGGCTCAATTTTTTATTTCTTACAATCAATGCAGTTGCAGAAACTCCACAAATTTTAGCATAATTGATTAATGTGGTGAGTTTTGCAGGACCAGCTATTCCAATTTTTATATTAACATTTTCACCTAAATTTCTTTTTATAATTTCATTTTTGATTTTAAGTATCCATGCATTTGTTTTATCAATATCAAGTGTCCATTGAGTGACTATTGAAAAAATAAAATTATTTTCGTAAAGCCATTTAGATTTTTCCAATAAATTTATATCTGAATCTAAATCATCAGGATTTCCTTCAGGATGTCCAGCTATATTAATTTTAAATTTATATTTTCCAAAAAGTCCTGTTTTGAATAAGTCCATACTTTTTGAAAAAGGACCTTCTTGTTTTTTAGGGCTTCCCCCAATAACTAAAACTTCTTTTACTCCAATAGAATGTAAGTTTTTTAAAAAATTATCTAATTCATCTTCATTATTAATTGTTCGAGCAGGAATATGAGGAATAGGGTTATAATTTAGTTCTAAAAGAGACTTAGAAGCATTTACTATATTTGTATAATTATCTCCAGGAATAAATGCTACAAAAACATCTTCAAACTTATTATCAGGAAGAAATTTTAACCTATCTAATTGTTTAGGAACTATTTCAAGTGAGTGCATGGACATAAAAATATATAAAAAACTTAATCGTGTGATACAAGTATAATCTATATATGAATAAATAAAAATTATTTAATCAATGAATCAAAATAAAAATATTAATATAGATGGGAATATTACCCATAAAATTAAAAGATCTCTTGAATTAGCACCTGAGATTATAAAAATAGAATCTAGAAAAAGATCTAACAGAGGCATTAACTCTCCCTTAATAGTCTTATATGGATTAGTTTTATTCATAATTTTAGGAACTTTTTTACTTTTTTTACCTTTCTCTAGTAAAGGTGCTCAAAATATATCTTTAGTTGATAGTTTTTTTGTAGCTACATCTGCTGTAACTGTTACAGGGCTAACTCCTTTTCAATCAGAAGAGGCATGGAGTACTTTTGGACTTTCAGTAATAATGGTTTTGTCATTTATAGGAGGTTTAGGGTTTATGATGGGAGCAGGTTTTATTATTTATATTTTTTTTGGGAAGAAATTAAATCTTGAACAAAAAATTCTTATAAATGAGAGTCTTTCAGATGCTACTCCTTCTAAAATAGCCCCTGGGAGCTCAATTAAATTAGTGCTAAATATATTTATAATGAGTGTAATATTTCAGTTTATTGGTTTTATCATTATGTATTTCCTTTGGCAAGGAAAAAGTTTTGGAAATGATTATGGGACTTTTTTCAATTCAATATTTCATTCAATTTCAGCATTTAATGGTGCTGGTTTTGATATTTTAAAAGATTCTAATGGAGGAAGCATTGGAACTATAAAAGAAAATGCTTATTTGCTTAACATTACAATGATTCTAATTATTTTAGGAAGCATAGGATATCCTTTCATTCTAGAATTATTCGCTAACGGAAAACTTTTTCTTCAATCTAAATATAAAGATATTTTCTTTACTTTAAATTTCAAGGTGATTCTGTTTGGAACTGTATTAATATTGATATTAGGATCTGTACAATTTTTATTTTCAGAATGGTCAAATTTAGGAACAATCTCTGAAGAAAATATTAAAGAAAAAATTGTTCTATCGATTTTTCATAGTATTACTAGAACGGCAGGGTTTTCTTTGATAGATTATAATTTGGTCCACAATAGTACTAGTATTACTACTATCGCTCTAATGTTTATAGGAGGGAGTTCATTATCAGTTGCAGGAGGAATAAAAATAGGCACATTATCGATAATAGCTATTTCTTTAATATCTACAATTATAGGTAAAGAAGAAGTGACAATTTTTAGAAGAACAATTAACCATGATATTATTAGGAGATCTTTAATTATTTTTATTTTTTCTATCTTTCTAATAATATTTTCTTTTATGATTATTTCATCTTTTGAACCTGATACCATATTTAGAGAATTACTTTTTGAGTGTGTAAGTGCATTTGGAAATGTTGGTCTAACTACAGGAATTACTGGTAGCCTTAATGACTCTTCTAAAGTGCTTATGTCATTCTTAATGATAATTGGTAGGTTTGGTCCAATGTTGTTGGCAATTATGTTCGTTGGAAAAAGTAAAAGAGAAAATGCAAAACCTGCCTATGAAATAGTAAGGATCGGATAATGAAATTAAAACCTCAGGTTGTTGTTATAGGACTAGGAAGATTTGGAACAAGTTTTGCTAGTAAAATGTATCAACTTGGATATGATGTTATGGCTATTGATCATGATGAGGAAAAAGTGCAATCAATGATTGGACAGGTAACCTATCCTGTTACAGCAGATGCTTCATCAGAAACAGCTTTAAGAGAACTAGGAGTGCAAGACTTTGATGTAGGTGTAGTTGCAATAGGTGCAGATATTGAGGTATCAGTGATGGTTACAGTTTTATTAAAAACCTTAAATTTAAATACTGTAGTTGCAAGAGCATCTTCAACTTTGCATGAGAGTACACTAAGCAGACTAGGTTGTGATAGAGTGATTTTTGCAGAAGAAGAAATGGGAGATAGACTAGCAAATACTTTATTCACACCAATAGTCGAAGAATATTTAGAACTATCGACTAACTTGGGAATAAGTAAAATGAAAGTTCCTGACAGGCTTATAGGATTCACATTAACTGAGGCTGGATTTGAGAATAAGCCAGGCTCTCAAAAGTTAACCGTAGTTTCGATTAAAAGAGGCGATTCTCTTGTACTTTATCCTTCATCAGATGAAATTCTGTCTGAAAACGATGAATTATGCATAATAGGCAATAATAATAGTATAAATAAACTTCTGTAACATGAATCCTGAAAAAATAATTTTATTGCTAGAAAAGGAAAAAAATGAAGAAATTCTTGATTGTGTAGTTCCTTTTATAAAAGAATATTCTACAAATGTTTATTTTTTGTATGTTATTGAAGTGCCTGTAAAATATGACATTGACTATGAAATAGGGAGTGAGATAAATATTGGAGAAAATATATTGAGTGATGTGAACAAATACTTACTAACAAAAAAAATAAACTACGATTTAAATGGAGAAAATTTTATTCTTTTACAATCAAGAAACGCTGGCGTAGGTATAGTAAAAGAATCAAAAAGACTTAGTGCGGATATTATTTTTTATAGAAAAAATAAAAATGATTCAAATTATAAATTTGAATACATTAATAAGCATTCTGAAGCAGATACAATACAACTATTAAAAGTTTAAATTTTTATGGATATATCAATAATTGGAACATCTCAAATTACAGATTATGTAATAAATAAAATAATAAACCACACTGAAAAGATTAGCGTTTATTCAGATAAACACGATTATAACTTTGAAAATAAGAATAAGAGTAAAGAAAAAATAGAAATATTAACCAAAAATAACTTGGAAGACGAAATTCCAAATATAGCTAAATCTTCTGAAATTATATTTTTATTAACAGAATCCGACTCCTTCAACTCATTCTCTCATAAAAAAATAATTCATAACGAACCTAATAAAAAAATAGTATTGTTGATTAATGACATTGAAATTTACGAAATATATAAAGAAATGAATATATCTGTTATAAATCCTACAGAACTAGATAATCAAGATTTCGCTTACTTGGTGAAGGGTTAAAAGACGTATGTATATTATTATATCTGGAATAAACAATATCACTATAAATCTATCTAAAAAATTGATATCTGAGGGCAATGAAATAACTTTTATAGAACAAGATAAAAATAAATCTGAAATAATAGAAAAAGAAATTGGGTTTGTTAGTATTCTAGGAAGTTCTAGCAATAAAAGTACATTAATTGAAGCCGGAATTGAAAGAGCTAATTTTTTTGTTGCATCAAACTTAAAAGATGATAAGAATTTTTTATCAGTTAAATTAGCCAAACACCTAAATAATGATGTAGTTTCCATATCGTTAGTAAATAAAATATCTAACAAACAATATTTTTCTGGAGATGAATTTGATTTTGCTATTGATTATGATGAAATGATAAGTGAAAAATTAAATTCTTTTATATCAAACAAGTTTGATCAATTGATTTATACAAATACTGATAACCATACTGAAATAAGGGTTATTTCTGTGGGAAATGACTCAAGCTTAGTAGGAAAAACAATTAATGATGTTGATTTAAGTAAAGAAACTGAGGTTATAGCAATCATATCTTCCTCTGGTTCAATTTCTCATAACTTTAGCAATACATTAAATCCTCTTGATAAAATATTAATTCAAAGCACTATAAACTATAAAAATAATGATTAACAAAGAAACAAATTTAAGTTACTTAGGCCCTAGTGGCACTTATAGTGAAGAGGCTGCTTTAATCTACACCAGGAACAATGAACTTTTATTATCTCCTAAAAAAACAATATATGACGTGTTAGATTATGTAGAAAATTCAGATTATAATAAGGGGATCGTTCCAATAGAAAATTCCAGAGTAGGAACAATACTTGAAACAATAGATTTTCTTATAAACTCAAAAAATTTATACATAAACAAAGAAGTTTTACTGCCTATCGAGGCATGTTTAATAACAAAAAATACAATAAGCGATCTAAGCAAAATAAAAGAAATTATCAGTAAGCCTGAAGCAATAAATCAATGTAATTTATGGATTAAACAAAACTTAATAAAAAATATTAAATTAACTGAATATCCATCTACAGCAGAAGCTGTTTCAGATTTAAAAAATTTAGACAATAGTGTTGCCGCAATAGCTAATGCTAGATCTGCTGATATCAATAACTGTAATATCGCAGTAAGAGGGATACAGGATTATAAAAATAATATTACAAGATTTGTTATTGTTTCTAATTATCAAAATGATAGATCTGGAAACGATAAAACGTCTATAGCTTTTGATTTCAAAGTGTCTGATGAAGCTGGTTTATTATTTAAGGCACTTGAATGTTTTGCAAAAAGAAATATCAATCTAGCAAAGATTGAAAGCAGACCCAAGGGTAACGAAATTGGTAATTATATTTTTATAATTGATTTTGATGGTCACGTAAAGGATGTTGTAATTTCTGAAGCACTTGATGAATTATCAAAAATTACATCTTTACTTAAAGTCCTTGGCTCATACCCTAAATAAACTACTCTTCATATAAATCTTGTCTATATCTTTTAGATTCCTCTGCTCCTTCTTGAACAGCATTGTTCAATCGTTCCTTAGCAGAATCTACAAGATCATTTGCCCTAACTTTCCAATCCTTAATATTATCACCTAATATTTCTCTAGTCTCATTACCTGTTTTAGGAGCATATATTATGCCTGCAATGAAACCCAATGTTGCTCCATAAAAAAAGCCTTTATAAAAAGAGTCTTCTGAAGACATTATCACTTCCTATTCTTTATTTTTTTTTGATTTCCCAAATATTGATCTAAATATATCTAAAGATTTGTTGATTACATTTAAGGATTCCTTAAATGAACCTATTTTTTCATTGGCACTATCTAATTGAACTTTGATCTGATTAATTTTTCTCAATATAAATATTAAGAAAATTATTATAAAAATACCTAAGAATGAAAAAATAGCCAAAAATGCTATCATCAAATAGTTTTCTAGTTCAGAAAGTGTCAAAAAATAAACCTTGTATTTAACTTTATATACTATAAATATATAAAATATTTAGTACAAAATCAAATTGATTAGTGTTTAGTTAATAACTAAAAACTAAAAATCTAGATAGTCTCTTAGTGTAAGTGATCTAGTAGGGTGTCTTAATTTTCTTAGAGCTTTAGCTTCTATTTGCCTTATTCTTTCTCTTGTTACACCAAATGTCTGGCCTACTTCTTCTAGAGTTCTTGGCCTACTATCGTTTATACCAAATCTATATTCTATAACTTGCCTTTCTCTAGGAGAAAGAGTTTCAAGTACTTCAATTATTTGAGATTTAAGTAAATTTTTTGATGCTGAATTTTGTGGAGATTCAGCATTTTGATCTTCAATCAAATCGGCCAAGTTCAAATCTTGCTCTTCACCTATAGGAGCTTCTAAAGATATAGGATCTTGGGAAGCTTTCAATATTTCATTTACTTTATCTGTATCCATATCAAGCTCTTTAGCGATATCATCAGAAGTAGGTTCAACTCCCTTTTCTTGAACTAATCTCCTAGACACTCTAAGTATTTTGTTTATTTGTTCAACCATATGAACAGGAATTCTAATAGTTCTAGATTGATCTGCTACAGCTCTTGTGATTGATTGTCTTATCCACCATGTTGCATATGTAGAAAACTTAAACCCTTTTCTATAGTCAAATTTTTCTACTGCTCTAATTAATCCAATGTTTCCTTCTTGGACAAGGTCTAGAAGAGTCAGTCCTCTACCTATATATTTTTTTGCTATGGAAACAACTAGTCTAAGATTTGCTTCAGCTAAATGATTTTGAGCTAGATCAGATCGAGAAAGGATTTGGTTAAAATGACTATCAATTATCATTTTATACATTGATAATTGATCTATAAAATCCTTGTGCTTTAAAGCATTTTTTAAATTAGATTTAGTAAAATCATCATCAAGTAATTCTGTGAGGTCAGGAGGTATAAGTCCTAGCAAGTCTGAAAGTTCTTTTATTTTTTGAGTAACCTCGTCATTTGAAATATTATTTACATCTGCGACATATTTTATTAAATCTTCAGAATAAACACCATGTATTTTATTTATTTCTGATTCCTGAGAAGCCAGGTAGCTTAATGATAATGCGTTTGTTTTAGTCACTCCATAAAATTTGCCTATAGATTCTAAAATTGGTTTTAAAGTTACTAAAGATTCAAAAATTTGTTTAATCAAGTCTATGGAATTTATTAAATCTGGACTAGATTCATCCAGTTCATCATACATATTTTTATATTTATATTTTAAATCAATTGTTCTGGCTAAAACTTCTTCATCTTTTCTAGATAAAAGCTTAACGTCACCAATTTCTTTCAGGTACATCCTAATAGGATCTTCATATGTATCCTTAAATTCTTTTTTCCCCTTAGAAAGAATATTCATAAGGTCATCGTTTTGGGCATAGGTATCTCCCGATGGACCCGCAGATAAATCTTCCTCATCATCTAAACTAGAGGAAGTAGAAATTAACACCTTATCTATTCCTGCATTCGTATCTACATTATCAATATATAGATTGTCATTTAAGTTATCATTGTCGCTAGTATCTTCTTTCAAGTTACCTCGCTCCTTTCTAGTTCTTTTATATTTTCCGTTATCTTAACCAACTCATCCATCAAAGATGTAATTGCAACGTCATCTTTATGTTCATTATTTTCAAGCTCTAGTAAGCGCATTTCAGCTTCATTAAGCTTTCTTTTTTGATAATCAATAGCAAGTCTATTCTTAACATTTTCAAGCTCAATATCTTTACTTAAATCAGGATCAACTAAAAAATCATTTTTTATATAATCCTCTATTTCATCATAAATAAAAATCAGGTCTTCCGATAGTCTTTTTCTATCAATTACTTCCTGTGATTGCTTCCATAGTTTAAATACGGATCTGTAATGTAAATCTGAAAAATAAACATCTTCTATATCTTTAACATTTTCAAATAAATCATTTGAATCCATTAGTATAGCTAAAAAATGTTTTTCTTGTGCTTTTTCAGGATTGAATATGACTCTTCTGATTCTATCTTCATCTTTTATAGTTTTAGTGTTTTTCCTATACTTTGACTTACTTAAATTAGAAGACTCTGATTTCAACAAATCAAAGCTTAAATCTGTCAGCTTAGATATTTTAGAAAGATAAAAAGATTGCTGAACTTCATCACATGATTCAATAATAAAAGGTAAAAGTAAATCTAAAAATTTATATGTGTCTTTTTGAGGTCCTTTTAAATAAAGTTCTGAATAATATTCAATTAAATAATCAATAAAGTTCTGAGCCAAACTAATCATATCTTCCCATTCAACAGGATTTGTTCTGAAAATCTCATCCGGATCTTTACCTGAAGAAGGAAAACATATTTTTATACGTATTTTTTTATCTATATTTTTTGTAGCACTAGAAATATTATCTTTCAATTTATCAATTGTATCTATGGCTGCTTTTTTTCCTGCAGAATCATTATCAAAACAAAAAATTATTTCTCCAGATGCAGAATCATACGTAACAAGTCTTCTTAATTTTTCAAAATTTTCTGAACTTATTTGAGTTCCCATTGCTGCAACTAAATTTTTATAACCTCTATCATATCCTGAAATACAATCAAAGTATCCTTCAACAACTACCACTTGAGATTTAAGTTTTATGTTTTCAGAAGCTCTATCTAGCCCATAAAGAATAGCAGATTTATTGAATGCCTCACTGTCTCTAGAATTTATATATTTACTTTTAGAATTTTCATGCAATGACCTGCCGGAAAAACCAACTATATTTGATTTTTCATCTAAAATTGCAATAGTAACCCTGTTTCTAAAAAAGTCTATCCAGTCGTTATCATCTGTTTTTGAAAGAAGATTAGAATTTAATACTCCTCTTTTATTTACTTTATTAGATTGAAAAAAATTCATCAAACTACCCATATTTCCATCTGGACAATAACCAATAAAGTTTTTCTTGATTGATTCTGAAGAAATTCCTCTTTCTTCAAGATAATTGCGGACATTTTCAGAGTTCTCTGAAGATTCATCAAAGATTTGCTTAGAAAAATAATTTTGAGCTAGATTATTTACTTCAAATACTTCATTGAGGATAATATTAGTTTTCTTCCGTTTTTCAATTTCATCAGAAAAAGTATTATCATCGTAATCTAAAGATAAATATGATGAAAGTTGCCTAATAGCTTCAACAAAAGTTAGCTTCTCTGCAGACATCAAATAATCAAAAACATCTCCGCTTTCGTTGCAACCATAGCACTTATACCTCTTTCGATCTTTACTTAACGTAAATGATGGGGTTTTTTCTTCATGAAAAATGCATAGTGCTTTGGGTATAGATCCTTGATTTTGCCAAACAATGCCTTTGGTACCCAAAAAATCTAAAAGATCAATTTTTTCTTTAATTGTGTCTTTCAAATCTGAGGGCATTTATTAATTCCTATACACTTTACCCTAGTGTACAGATTATTATAAAA